>PDWI01000006.1_pt1 | contig 232480 bp, 194 predicted proteins | sample 1430891 | NCBI WGS metagenome assembly PDWI01 (sample SAMN01162508, study PRJNA174530) | Oral metagenome, whole genome shotgun sequencing project. | biome: Marine environment; feature: Marine mammal; material: Swab sample of the gingival sulcus; isolation source: swab sample of gingival sulcus... | reverse complement strand
ACTTGGCACCTGTCCAATTAGGTCGCCTTTATAAGACCGGGCCTATCCGTGGAAGTGGATTTGCACAAATGGCCCGATGATCCGTTTGCAAAAGAACAACCACCGCCGAACGAATACATACAGGGGGTTCTTTTTTGAAAAAACAACAAAACAACTAATGGGACCAGTAAAATGGTCAGATCTTGTATGTCTGGAATTTATTTAGGACGCTATTGATAGAGAATGTATTTTTTTGTTTGGCGTATTTGAAAAAACAATTATATTTGCACCCGCTTTAGTTGATTAAAGTGGAATAAATTCCTCCTTAGCTCAGTTGGTTAGAGCATCTGACTGTTAATCAGAGGGTCCTTGGTTCGAGTCCAAGAGGGGGAGCTAGCAGCAGCAAGGCTTTAGAGAGTTTACACTCCTAAAGCCTTTTTTATTTGCACATAATTTGCACATAGAATAGATTTTTTTCTAAAAGAATCTCATTCCGTATCATTTTGATACAAATGATATCAATGCAATCATAAAATCATTATATTTTCATTGTAGCACTATCCAATTGACGAGTATCCCTTGTGTTATACTAGCCATCAAAAGTCATAATATCGGTGTAGAACAGAATAAGAATTAGTCTTTTTAAAATTCTGATTTTCCAATTTTTACTTTTTCAATTGTTGATAACCCCGTTATCTTCTCTAAAAACACCTATTAACCGATATATAATTTGGTTTCATTTAATTGCAAATGAAACCAAATAAAAGGTATGATTCATAATCGTCATTTATTTTGGTATGATATGTCTTAATGTGTTGTATATCAATTATTTGTGAATAATTATTTTCCGTAAACACCTTCCCACATTCACCTATTTTCATACATTTATCAAGTAACAATATTGAAAGAAAACAAAAGCGCTTTTGTTCATTTCTTGACCCTAAAAAAGGAAAACAATGGACAATTTTTTGATTCTCGAACGGCTCGACCGTTTGGAAAAACTTCTGATAGCGAACAAAAAGGTATTGACTTTTGAGGAAACCTGTGACTATACGGGAATTTCCAGAAGCTATCTGTACAAACTTACCGCAGCTGGCATAATCCCCCACTCCAAACCCAACGGAAAACTGATATTTTTCGAACGTAAGAAAATAGTCAGTTGGTTGCTCCAAAACGAAAGGGACTCCGTTCAACAAATCTAAACAGCCCATAGCTCAATCATTTCGCCAATAGTATTCCCTTGGCGTTCAAAACAATTCTTATGAAAACAATACTGTACTTACGGGTAGGAACCTCGTACTATAAACTGGTACAGGCACCGACCATCGCAGGACATTTCAATGAAATACTGGTGCATTGGAACATCGAGACCATCCGCCAAGACCATGGTAAGGATTACCTGAGCAAGGTTCCAAAGTACGATGGCTTTTTTACCTGCATACCGAGCCACATCGATTTCAAACAGGAATACAAAGGGTTCTATAACACCTATTCCCCTTTACCCGCAGTCCCGAAAGAAGGAGAATGTACAACCTCGCTGGATTTCGTGAAACATATCTTCGGCAAACATTACGAACTTGGGATGGACTACCTGCAATTGCTATATACCAGACCTGTACAGGTACTGCCTATTCTGTGTTTGGTCTCGAAGGAACGCTCCACAGGTAAAAGCACCTTCCTGAAATGGATGAAGGCATTGTTCGACAACAACATGACCTATTTGACCAACGACAGCTTTAGCAGCCAGTTCAATGCGGACTGGGCGAACAAGCTATTTATTTGTATCGACGAAGTATTGTTCAACAAAGAGGAATTGACCGAACGTATCAAATACCTGAGTACGACCAATATCAACAAGTTAGAGGCCAAGGGAAAGGACAAACGGGAGGTCGAGTTCTTCGGCAAATTTATCCTTTGTAGTAATAACGAGGACAATTTTATTAAAATCGATGGAAACGAGACCCGTTTTTGGGTCTTGAAGATACCGGTACTCAAAAAGGAGAAAACAAATTTTCTCCATCAATTGATATCGGAGATACCGGCTTTCCTGTTCTACCTACAACAGCGGATGCTGTACACGGAGCATACCACAAGAATGTGGTTCACCCCAAAGCAGATTAGGACCCCTGCCTTGGCAAGGTTGGTGCAGAACAATCGGAACCGGGTAGAAAAAGAACTGGCCAGTATTCTGTTCAGCGTGATGGAAAAGTTCGAACTGGACAGTATAAATCTCTGTCCCATCGATGCACTGCATCTGCTTAATAAGACCAGGGTAAAAACAGATTTGACACAGCTAAGGAAACTGCTGAAGAACGACTGGAAATTGACCAATCAGGACAACTCCAACAAATACCAGAAAATCGTCATTCGGAGCGATGGTGATATTCATTTGGTCGATGCAAAAGGACGCTACTTTACGGTCGAAAAAGACTTTTTGACCAAGAATTTCGATGATACGATGAAGGAATAGGCCAAGGTCAATGTTTTCAAAGGCTAAGGCTATCATCAAACTGTCATCATTCTGTCATCAAAAAAAATAATGATGACGGAAAACGGTGTTGAAAAATAGAGAATGATGACACAATGAAAAAACGATGACGCTTTAAACCTAATATTGAAAGGACTTTAAAGGGTACTGTCATCATATCATTAAAAAAACAAGTAAAACGAATCGGCTTATGAAAAAAGAAAGAACAAATAGGTTATCGTGTGAAAGAGCCCGAGCTTTTCCCATCGAAAAGGCGCTGGCAAAACTAGGGCACTTTCCGACCAAATCGAACGAGAAAAAAGCTTGGTTCCTGAGCCCTATCCGCTCAGAAACCCAAGCCTCTTTCAAGGTGTCCAAGAAACTCAATAGATGGTACGACCATGGAGCAGGAAAAGGAGGAAATGTTATTGACCTTATCTGTTTGATTACAAAGGGTACGGTCACGGAAGCCTTACAAAAAATAGGAGAAGATGAACCTTCTTTTTCTTTTCAACAGCAACCATTTTTGGAAAAGCAGCGAGGGCATTCAATCACGGTCATATATGCGAAACCTATCAGGCATTTCGGGTTAATGAAGTATTTATACGAACGCAGCATTTCTATGATAACAGCGTCAAAGTTTTGCAAGGAAGTCCATTATATGTTCAAGGGAAGGAAATACTTCGCCATCGGGCTGAAAAATGATTCCGGTGGTTGGGAACTACGGAACAAATACTATAAAAATTCAAGTTCACCAAAGGATAGCACATATATCAAAAACGGAAATACGAAGCTCATTGTTACGGAAGGCATGTTCGACCTATTATCGATTGTGGAGTACCATAAAAACTTGGAATCGGAATATGATTTTCTGGTACTGAACTCAACGGCATTCGTTCAAAAAGGAATAAAAATACTAGATAGCTATTCAAATATTGAACTCTTTTTGGATAATGATACCAATGGAAAACGAACAGCTAAAAAATTGATGGCGTACCCCAAAAGCTGTAAAGACAAATCGAAACTTTATTCAGGATTCAACGATATGAACGAATGGCTGAGAGGTAGCACTATTAATGGAGTTGGGCAGAAGGCGCAAGATGTGTTTTTGTTGCCACAAAAACAAACTTGCTTTACTCCCGGCGGTCGCAAAGAAAAAAAGAAATGAAAAGGACTTACATCAAATTCAGGTGTTCCATCTATGAGAAAAAGCTACTCAAGAAAAGGGCGGAACGGGCAGGTATTTCCCTTTCGGAATACTGCCGTAGTTCTGCGTTTGGAAATTCGGTCATTGAACGTTTGACAGAGGTACAATTGGCACATTATAAAATGCTGGTCAAGTACAAAGGTAATTTTACCTGTATCGCGAATATGTTCAAAAGACACAATCCCAAACTTGCTAGCGAGGTCGAAACGTTAGCGGAGGAAATCCGGACACACCTCTATAATTTCAAGAGCATAAAATAATGATAGGAAAGGGAAAGGCAATAGGGAATACCGGGGCCAACATCGATTATGGTCTGGACAAGGAGAAGGATGCTGAAACAGTATTCAGCCAACATCTTGCAGGAGATAATGCGCAGCAGATAACAGACGAGTTCAGGCTGATACAGGAACAGAATACAAGATGCAAAAAGAACACCCTTAGCTTTATTCTTAGTCCGACACAGGAAGACGGCAAGTCTCTGACTAATAGACGGTTAAAGGAATTGACCCAAAAGTTCGTCAAGGAAATGCGATTGAAGGAAAATCAAGGGGACGCCTTCGTCCACAGGGACAAGGCGCATATCCATGTCCATCTTTACGTGAACCGAATTGGTTTTGATGGCAAAGCCTACAATGACAGCTTTATCGGGAAGAGTAGCCAGTTGGCCGCTGAGAACGTGGCAAAGGATATGGGGCTGACCACGGTCAAGGAGGTGCAACTGGAAAAGGAAATGGATACACTAAGAATACGCCTTGAAATCAAGAATATTCACCAGAACGTAATGGAGAACAAAATTCCAAAAACTATGGTTAATTATATAAAGGTCATGAAGGCACAGAACGTGGAAGTTATTCCAAGTATCAATAAGGCAAACAAGTTACAGGGGTTTCGATTCGAGTACAAAGGCCAGAATTTCAAGGCGAGCGAGGTACACCGTTCCATGTCCGGAGGAAGGATTATGGCGCAGCTTTCACAAAATAGGGGTATTGCAAAACCATTGGAGGTAGGAAAGTTAACTCAGCTGTTGGGGAAGACTTTGGAACTGAGTACCAATCTAGCTACGAGTATCGCCAAGAACTCATCAAAAAAACAATTAAAAAAGCAATCGATACGGGAATTGGGTTCTAAAATAAAAAGTCATGGGATATAAAAAATTGGACGAGGTAATGGAACTGCTTACCGATGAACTGGACGGGTTTAACACGTCCATTAACAGATTGGAACGGTTAGCTCAAAATGTCGAAAACATCAAAATACAACCTGATACTTCTGAAATCGAAAGAATACTCCTTGAACATTTAGACATGCAGAGGGACAGGGATGAAGAGGTTCAAAAATCAATTCATAATACGGAGAGCCACATTACGAAGGCCAGATTGATTCCCAAAGCACAGCTATGGCTGCACTATTCGATTTGGTTCCTTACATTACTTATTATCGGTTACCTAGCTTTTAAGGTGTCCCGAACACCCGATATTCGAGAACGGGCCTTTGTCGAAGGAGAGCAACAGGCATTTTCAAAACTTAAGGGATATTTTGACAACAATCCCGAGCAGTATCAAGCCTATCAAAAATGGATTAGAGAAAAAGATAGTGTTCCAAATCAAAAGTAATGTGCGCCCTATTTCGATTTTACTTTACGCTTATCTACTGGAACACTATAAAATCGAAACAGGATCCATGCGCAGGTAAGTTTTGGTAAGATTTGGGGTTTCATACCTCAAAAAAATTCTGATTATTGGACAGTAAGCATAATCAAAAAAAACTTAGACCTTTGATGATAAGTGCGTATTAAAACGTGTAAACGGTAAGCTATTAAATAATAACGGAAAAGTAAACTTCAAAATTGCTGTTTAGCTGTGAGATAGAAGTAAGCGAAAAATGACTCTTAAAATATACTTTTTTAGTTCCGTAAAAGGTGAATTACCGGAACTACTAAAAAGAACGACAAATGGAACTGGAAACGGATATTTTTGAAGGGTATTTGAACTGTTCTGTAAAACGGCCGTTTTATGGGACTCAGAATTCTGCTCTTATCTTCAAATAATTAATGAAAATGAACAATTTGTCATACCCATATAATCGATTTCCAAAATACATTTGAAATTCTGCCCAGATAAATCCATATCAATAATTGCTATGCAAAATATTCTAGGGAATCTTAAACCAATAAGATTATTTCTGCTTTCCCAAATTGTCCATTAGGTAAATGTAAATTTCTTCAGGTTTTAATAGGATAAATTTATTCCTTGATTATTTTGTGGGTTTCCTTTATCCTATCCGAAACAATTTCCAGTATGTACAACCCTTTTTTAAGAGCTGTTATATCTAAATCAAACTTCTCGTTTCTAAAAGTTCCCTTACCATTCATAACCTCAATGTTGTTTAAATCAATAAGTCGGTAGCCAAAAACATCACTATTCCCAATTTCCGCTGATTTAATGTCACCAAATGTGGCACTCTCCCTGGAGATAATAATACTTGTACTTGCGGGATTAGGACTTATACGATAATAACCGTATCGCCCAGGTATTGGTCCTGTAAAGAAAGCGGAAACTTGACCAGTACCACAGGTATTCTGATTTCTTGCCTCAATACGGATACTATTCTCCGTATAATAAAATGTTGTTGTTCTTCCAGTAGTTGTACGTGAAAAAGAATTGTTAACATACCAATCATAAGGGCTATTACCACTACCACCGTTTATGGTCACATCAATATAGTTGCTACTTGAACTGTATATACTAATGGACATCGGTGTTTGTCCCTCAACCTGATTTACGTTTAAACGTTCCGTAAATGTAGATCCATTGTTGGAAGTGGCCCTTAGCCACCCACTTCCAGATGTTGATGCATTAGATGCCCTTATTATAGCAGAAGTATTGTTTTGTGATACTATTTGTAGGTTGCTCGATGCAGTCCATGTTATATTTCCGGTTCCATTCTGCAAAGTATACGTGCTGTTGGTATTACAGACCAAATTATTCCCAGTGATATCAGGTAATGGCAAATTGTTACTTATCCAGCCCCTATAATTGAACAGTCTTGTATATATGGTCGGTTTATTATCTTTTGGAAATTCGCCCCAGCTGCTACAACCGATAAGAAATCGTTGACTGCTTTTTAGAACGGTTGCCGGTCCTCCGCTATCCCCTCGGGACACGCCTGAATTTACCAACCTTAACGCAAACATATTATTTGAAACAGTAACGTTTCCAGTATTAAGGTTGTTCGCAGAGTTATTGGATATAATGGGCATATCGAGTGTCTGCAAAATATTTGATGGAGTAGCAGCGGTTCCATCCAAAGTATTTCCCCATCCTGTCACCCTAGCCGTTCCCCCGGGCAGTGCATCAAAAGCTCTATCAGTTAGTTGAATCGGCAATACGTCGTTGTTATAGTTAAGCGGAGCGGTAATCCTGATAAGGGCAACATCGTTTTCTTGGGTTGCCGGATTGTAATTGGGATGCCTAATAATCTGCGCCACATTTCTATATTGTCCGGTAATAAGGTCATTTCGTTGTGTTATCCCTGCGGATATCGTTATTTCATTTACTCCGATTACGTTACCCGTGTTAAAATTCGTTATACAATGGGCTGCGGTCAATATCCATTCCGGAGTTAAGATAGAACCCCCGCAAATATGTTGATTTCGTGCAGCCAATATATGGTATGCACCTGATCCTCGCATTGATATCTGCCAAGGATTCTGGTCTATTGTAGTATTATTGCCTCCAATTATACGCTGTTGGGCATAAGTAGCCGCAAACATTAAGGACATCAGGATTAGGAGTAATTTTTTTTTCATAGTTTATATATTTATGACTATTCTTCGAGAAGTGTGAAACCTTTGTAATCGTTCGTCACTAGTCCATGCGCTCCAGTAAGGCACGATATTAATTTTCCTGTTATTTCAACATCTGAACCTTCATCTGACTTGATGTTTTTAACTGGGAAAATCCTGATGGTCTTTTCTCCATTGATTTCAAACAACGAGGGCAGATGTGTTTCAGCATCCACCTCATAATAGGTCTTGATACCGTTGAAGAAAGGCTGACCTTCTTCTACAACTCTTACTTTTGCCGGAATGGCTTCGGTCAGCTCAATAAGTAGGTCAGGCTCAATACATAGTGCATTAAGGTCGACATCTTCATTTTCTTGACCGTTGGAACAGGACATCATTATTGAGATGCTAAAAAAAATCATCGTTTTGATCAATACTTTTGATTTCATATAGATAAAATTAGTTAATAATCATTAAAAGCAGGAAAAGGATTACATTAAAATCGATAAACGGTTCATCCATCAAAAATTTCTTATTAATAAGATGTGGAAAAGTCGAAAAGGTTGCTTAGCCCCCAACGTTTTATGACTCTCTATCATGTATTTTCATACCAGAATCGACGCCTATCAGTTCTGTTTTCTGAAGATTTAATTTCCTATACTCTTTTATTGTTTTTATCACCTGTATGTAGCCGTTTTCCGTTAGGCTTTCGTCTTTGGGCAAAAAAGAAAAATATGACAGTTTAAAAGAAGCGCTTGGGATTAGTTCTGTAATGGCATCTCAGCATATCAATTTGCACTTGGAATATGATTTCAAGAGAAAAAGTATGGAATACCACTTTGATATGGAAGGAATAGAATCATTGATAATCCCCTGGTTTTGTCACTAATGAACATTTCATCCCAATTTTGGATGAAGGTCAAGTAGAAATTTTGGCTGTTCCTTAAAACCAACGTTTTTTGGGACAACGTTTAAGACGTCCCCAGTTCTATTTAACCAAATTCCTGCTCAATTGGACAGGTACATTTGATCCAACCTTCAATTTTGACTTTCAGGAAGTTAGCTATCATTGAATTTTAAAGTAGTCGTAGTATCTCAAAACGGGCATTTTACGGAATGCTTTACCTAGAGTACTGAAGCTTTAATCTAAGTGTCCCGTTTCCGGTGCTTTTTTGGGGTTTCGACAAAAAACCATTTTGTGCTTCACTTCCGATACTTTGAAAAGATTGCTTAACCAAATAAAGCTTAAAGAATGTTTAACTCCTCCTGATAGGTGTCAAGTACATTGCTTGGTAGAGATTTAAGATAAATCTGGATAGTGGATAATTTACTATGGCCAAGCATAGCTGAAATAGCGGACAAGGGGATATTCTTAAACAGCGCATGGGTAGCGAAACTGTGTCTTGATACGTACGATGTCAACCTTTCTTCAATGCCACACAACGCTGCAATTTTTTTAAGACCTTTATTATAATTTTTTAAGCCCCATTGTGCATCTTTATATTGAAGTTCAAGTGAATCTCTTTTTAGAATAGGTAGTATAAAATCATTAGGTTTCTTATCAGAAACATAATACTTTAAAATCTCTGACATTTGTCCTGTAATCTTGATATCATATATTTTTGAAGTTTTTTTCCGCTGAAACTTTATACGTCCATCTACTATGTTCCGTTGTTGAAGAAATGCCATATCGATGAAAGACATTCCCATTGTCATGTAGGAAAGCAGAAAATAGTTTCTATAGTTGAACAGAGAATTATCTTCTTCAAAATCAATCTCCAAAATTCTCTTGATGTAGTCTACTTTTATAGCTCTCTTTTCAGTTGGGACTGTTCGTATTTGATATTTTAAAAAGGGATAGTGCTCTCTTTCGATAATATCATCTTTTATACCTCTGTTATAAATTGCCTTAATTGTTCGCATATAAGAGGCTAGTCCGTTTTTACTATTGCCTTGCTTTGATAAATGAAATTGTTCGAAATGTTCTAAAAAGCTAAGATTGAGTTCATTGAATTTTAAATCTTTACCCTTATTAAAAACTTTTAGAATATTTAAAACTCCTTCATAGTTCCTTGCTGTTCCAAAGCGTTTCGATTCCCTTAATTCTGTTGCCTTAGCCATGCCGTACACGAAGAAAGAATTGTACTTGGATTTGCTAACTATTTTATCTTTTAATTGTGTGACTGATAGAAAATCGAGTTCACCTTTATAGTGTAGTCGGTTTATAATTTCTTGGGCTTTAGCCAATTCTGAAAGAAGTAGATTATTTAAAAATTGAACCGATTTAACGCCTTTGTAAGAGCGGCGTACTTGCTTTTTTGAATCATCCCAATATACCTCTTGTACAGATTGGCCAGTAGTTAGTTATTGAAGTAGTCTTTTGAAAATGCCCAAGACGTATTATAATTGGATATGAACTATCTTTTCTTATTCGGCGAGTATCCAAACTCAAACTTAGACTTGTCTGCATACTTTAAAGGTAGATAAAAATTTGCACATAAATAGATGGTGTCAAACAAGTGTAAATGAAATCAAAACATATTAAAATACTTATAATCAATTAATTATGAATAATTTTGAATCGTAATGAATTCGTAATCCGACCGCTGTTAATCAGAGGGTCCTTGGTTCGAGTCCAAGAGGGGGAGCATAATTAAAGACAAGCCATTCAAGAGATTGAGTGGCTTTCCTCATTTTTATCGGGCACGACAAATCTGTTGTTATTCGGAGAAATCAACAACCCCGATCCAAGGGCATAAAGTATGTCCCCTAAAAACTTTTATTATTTCGAGGAAAATCTCGGGGAATCACCCTTTTTGGCTATCGCCCTGCGATTAAAAAGTCAATCCACAAAATAAATTCGTTTCAAACCATAAACCTAAACGACCGATCTTGCGCTTTCTCGGTTTCGTAAATGTTATTTAACGAAACTGCCAAAAGGGGCTGGCATTCATAAAAGGCATTAAAATGGAGCCAATTCACAACACTGTCCCCCTTAGCTGACAACTACTTAACCCGAGTTTCCTATCTTAAAATTCTTTTGTCGGACTGAAACGCCATCACAAGCAGTATCAGTTTGATGATAAACCCATTGGTCGTTACCGCATTGATATGCCTTGGCATCAATGCGCAGATCTGGCTTGCGGACGTTTCGATGCGCTTTTCCATAGAAGGCGACGGCAGGGATGTCCTTTCGTTTCAGGTTTCTTTTCCTGCTTGTCATCAGTTTGGCCTGTTCGGTCTCAAGGAGCATGTCCTCGATCTCATAATCGGTGTAGCCACTGTCGCCATAGAGTGAGCTCTCGGGCGGTGGGCCATGGTACATGCGCTTGAGTATCTGCGAATCATGCCTGGCATCTTGGACAAGGTACATTCCAACAGGAATGCCATCTGCGGCATTGCCCCTGGCATAACTTAATTCTACAGCCTTTTGCTTGAACCCCGCTGTATACCCTCTTTTTGGTCTTGGCATGTTTCTAAATCGATTTAATCAGCAAACATGCTCTTTTCCCCATCGTCCAGTCAAATCCGGTCAAATATAGTAAGTCCACAACTAATGGGACCGGGAAAATGGTCAGATCTGGTATGCCTGAAATTTATTTGGGACAGGATTGGTATTTCACTTAAATCCTATCCACATCCTTATCACTCATTCCATTTGTGGGGGTTGTTGCAATGTTTTCATCCACAACGCATATAAAATCATATTGATTTAACGTATTCATAACATTTTGGTAACTTTGTACAATGTGGTTAAAGCTATGTTTACACTGTTACTTTTAATATTCTTTTATGGACGATATTTACTTTTTAATGATCATTGCACTAGCCATATTGGCGATAGCGGATCTTGTAGTCGGCGTTAGTAATGATGCTGTCAATTTCCTGAATTCCGCTATTGGCTCCAAGGCCATTTCCTTTAAAACCATTATGATCGTGGCCAGTCTGGGGATTGCATGCGGTGCTGTTTTCTCAAGTGGTCTAATGGAGGTTGCCAGAAAGGGTATCTTTGTCCCTGGGGAATTCATGTTCAGTGAGATCATTATCATATTCATGGCAGTAATGATCACCGATATCCTTTTGCTCGACTTTTTCAACACCTTGGGCATGCCAACCTCGACGACGGTATCCATTGTGTTTGAATTATTGGGTGCGGCCGTTGCCATGGCCCTTATAAAAATAGGCATGGATGGGGGTTCCTTTTCAGAGGTTATAAATTATATCAACACGACCAAGGCCACCGAGATTATACTGGGTATTTTATTATCCGTGATCGTTGCCTTCTCGGTCGGGGCCTTGGTCCAATATGTCTCCCGTCTTTTACTGTCCTTCAACTTTGAGAAAAAGGCAAATTGGGTAGGTGCCGTATTTGGTGGATTCGCATTGGCTGCCATATCCTATTTTATCTTCATCAAAGGACTGAAAGGTACCGATTATTATGCGGACATTAAACCAATGATCGAGGGCAAGACGGCAATGATAATTGCTTTATGCTTCGTTATTTGGTCCCTTTTATCCTATGTTTTCATTTCTGTTCTCAAAAAGAACATATACAAACTTATTATTGCGGTAGGGACTTTCGCCTTGGCATTGGCCTTTGCCGGTAACGACCTTGTTAATTTTATCGGAGTACCCATTGCCGCCTATCAATCCTATGAGGCATGGGTCATCTCAGGAGTGCCTGCCAATGAATTCGCCATGGGTGTCCTAGGTTCAAAAGTACCTACCCCGACCAGCTTTCTTCTTGGTGCTGGTTTGATCATGGTACTGACTTTATGGTTTTCCAGTAAGGCCAAGAAAGTAGTGAAGACCTCTATCGATCTCTCTAGCCAATCTGAGACAAAAGAGCGTTTCAATCCGAATTTCCTATCCAGGAATCTGGTCAGGTTTACGATTCTGGCCTCAAAATATACCAAAACGGTTATTCCGAATTCCCTACAGGAACATATAGCCGAACAATTTACAAAACCCGTTATCAAACTCCCAAAAGGCAAGGAGCATGAACTTCCTGCCTTCGACTTGGTACGGGCTGCAGTCAACCTTATGGTGGCCAGCGTACTCATATCGATAGCAACATCGATGAAACTACCCTTATCAACAACTTATGTGACCTTCATGGTAGCCATGGGTTCTTCCTTGGCCGATAGGGCCTGGGGCAGCGAAAGTGCTGTTTATAGGGTTGCTGGGGTACTTAACGTCATAGGCGGATGGTTCTTCACCGCACTATGTGCTTTTATTGCTGCTGGAACCGTGGCATATTTGATCCATTTGGGAGGTAGTCCTATGATAGCGGTCCTATTGTTATTGGCCATTCTACTATTGACACGGAATTACATAAACCACACCAAGAAATCAAAAGAGGTTAAGGCTGAGGATAGCCTTAACAAAGCGGAGAGCCAATCGATCCATGGGGTTATTGAGGAAAGTGCGGACAACATCTCGAAAGCACTTAGACGGGTAAGCAAGATAAACCAGTCTACCATTAAGGGATTGATCAAACAAGATCTCGATTCACTTAAAAAAGCGAAGAAGACCGTTGTAAAACTTGAAAATGAGATTGAGGAACTCCAAAATGATATCTTCTATTTCATTAAAGACCTGGACGACTCCTACCTGGGAGCAAGTAAATTTTATATTGATGTGATCGGAAGCATCCAAGACGTTGCCCAATCATCCCGTTTAATAGCGAATGTCAGCCATAAACACGTTAACAACAACCACAAGGCCTTAAAGAAAAAACAAGCTGAGGAGTTGTTGTATATCAACGACAAACTGGTACACTTATGTAGTGAGATAGGAAAAATATTCGACGCCCGTTCTTTTTACGATATAAAACCGACCCTTATCCAAGAGAAACAGGATCTGTTGGCCTATGTTCAAGAATCCATTCAAAAACAAGTTGAACGTACAAGATTTGAAGAATCGAGTCCTAAGAACACAACACTGTACTTCAACATCCTATTGGAGACCAAAGACCTCATCAAGGCGAATATGAATATCCTGAACATTTATTTTGAAGAGCATAGGAACACTTCATTAAGCAAAGAACCAATAGATTAAAACCAAAAAAGGCACTTGATCAAGTGCCTTTTTATTACCCTTGAAAGTAAGTTCCAAGAATCAGTATAGAAGGGAAGGCATTTAAAAAGAACAATATTCCGCATTAACTGGAATTCATAACGTTATGATTACATTTACCTATAAGATCTATAGTACATTTGCGTGCCTTTAATTGTTGTTTATGGATAATATCTACCTTCTAATGATCATTGCACTGGCATTCTTGGCCGTTGCAGATTTAGTTGTAGGCGTCAGTAATGATGCCGTTAACTTTTTGAATTCCGCCATAGGTTCCAAAACCATTTCGTTTAAAATGATTATGGTCATCGCCAGTATCGGTATTGCCCTAGGTGCCATATTCTCAAGTGGGATGATGGAGGTCGCAAGAAAAGGCATCTTTAACCCCAGTGAATTCATGTTCAATGAGATCATGTTCATTTTTATGGCCGTGATGATCACCGATATTCTTTTGTTGGATTTTTTCAACACCTTGGGCATGCCGACCTCTACGACCGTTTCAATAGTTTTCGAACTTCTAGGTGCGGCTGTTGCCATGTCCTTGATCAAAATATGGGATAGCGGGGGGAGTTATTCCAACGTATGGGGTTATATAAACACTACCAAGGCCCTTGAAATAATACTGGGCATATTGCTTTCGGTCGTTGTCGCATTTTCCATTGGTGCAATAGTACAATGGGTATCCCGACTTCTTTTATCCTACGATTTTGAGAAAAAGGCCAAATGGGTCGGTGCCCTATTCGGTGGCATTGCCCTTTCTGCCATTACCTACTTCATTTTAATGAAGGGGATCAAAGGTACTGCCTATGCCAGTCAATCTTTCGATTTGATCGGAGGGATGACCATAAGTGATTTCCTGGAGCAAAAGGTTTGGCTTCTTATCGTTGTGAATTTCTTGATATTATCCATCCTCTCCTTTTTTCTGATGACGATTGCAAAAGTCAATATATATAAACTGATCATTGGTGTTGGTACTTTTGCCTTGGCCTTGGCATTTGCCGGCAATGATCTGGTAAACTTCATTGGGGTGCCTATTGCTGCGTACCAATCTTATGAGGCATGGTCGGCATCCGGGGTCGCTGCCACGGAATTCAGCATGGATGTACTTGCCAATAAGGTGCCTACCCCGACCATCCTACTTTTTGTTTCAGGTATGATTATGGTCGGAACGTTATGGTTTTCAAAAAAAGCACGCCATGTTGCCGATACTGAGATAAACCTATCCCGGGAAGGTACTTCAAACGAGCGTTTTGAGCCCAATGCACTATCACGTGGTATTGTGAGACTTTCGATGCTCATATCCCAAATAACATTATTCCTTCCTGAATCATTAAGAAAAGAAATAAATACGCGTTTTAAAAAGCCCGTAATACACCTTTCCAAGGACAAAAGCTATGAACTCCCAGCCTTCGATATGGTTCGGGCGGCAGTAAACCTGATGGTTGCCGGCATCCTGATTTCAATAGCCACTTCTTATAAGCTTCCTTTATCCACAACCTATGTTACTTTTATGGTTGCCATGGGCACATCATTGGCCGATAGGGCTTGGGGGCCAGAGAGCGCCGTCTATAGGGTCGCAGGGGTCTTGAATGTAATCGGGGGATGGTTCGGCACCGCAATTGTCGCCTTTATTGCCTCAGGGGCCATCCTGACCATTATTAGTTTTGGAAAAGGCGCTGCACTTGCCGTGCTCTTGTTCTCCGCTATCTTGTTACTGATAAGAAGTTATATCTCCTATAACAAAAAATCAAAGGAAATAAAGGCGGAAGACAGTTTACGCAAGTCCGAGAGCAGTTCTATACAAGGCGTTATCGAAGAAAGTGCACACAATATTGCCAAAGTGATCAAGCGTTCCAATAAGATCTACACGAACTCTATAAACGGACTTGCCCGACAAGATCTTGATCAATTGAAAAAAGGGAAAAAACAGGTTTCCAAACTATCCAAGGAAATTGATGAGCTAAGGGACAATATATTCTATTTCATCAAAAACCTTGATGAGACCAGTATAGGTGCCAGCAATTTCTATATCACCATTTTGGGTAATTTGACCGATATTACCCAATCGCTTGACTATATTGCCAAAATATGCCATAAACATGTCAATAATAACCACAGTAAATTAAAGTACAACCAAATAAAAGAATTGAAACAAGTTGACCAGGAGTTGGAGACATTGTTCAATAAAACAAAAATAGCCTTTGACAACAGGTCTTTTGAGGAAATAGGAATCCTACTCCAGAACAAACAGGATCTCTTCGACATGCTCGCTGAAAAAATACAAAAGCAAGTGGCACGGACCAGGACAGAGGAATCCAGTCCCAAGAACACAACCTTGTATTTTTCATTGTTGTTGGAGACCAAAGACCTCTTGAAAAGAACGGTAAGCCTTGTGGAGGCCTATTACAAGGAACACGATAGCAGTCTGCAAAATTCGAGGAATAGGTTACCCCTTAAATAGGCTAGGGGACACCCCTCTAAATAGGCACTTTGGAATTAAAACAGAAGATACCGATAGGTTCTTATCGATAAAAATTCATCTCATCCATATAGTTCCAGACTTCATGGGGCAACAAAGGTTTAATATTCTTGCCCAACTTATGGTTTTTTCGAATAAAGGTTGATGAGATTTCCATGATGGGTGCATCTACGTGCTTTATCTTTGGGTGTCCTTTGAACTGATGCTCTACCTTGCCTTCAGAGATCCTGGGATACACATATATCGAATAGTTTTCCAGAATGGCCCCATGGTTTTTCCACTTATGGAAACCCTTTAGGTTGTCCTCGCCCATGATCAGGGCGAAATCATGGTCATTGTCATATTGCTCATCCAAATGGACCAAAGTGTTAATGGTATAGTTTGGCTGCGGCAAACCAAACTCTATCTTGCTTGGTTTCAGTTTGGGATAATTCTTTGTCGCTTCAAATACCATTTGGTATCTATGGTGGTTGCCCAACAATGTTTTCTTGGTCTTGAATGGGCTCATTGGGGTAATAACAAACCAAACCTCATCCAGATCAGAGAATTCCACCATATGGTTGGCTATGACCAAATGGCCAATATGTATGGGGTTGAACGTGCCAAAATACAATCCGACCTTCTTCATCTTAGCTTTCCGTTTCGGAAGTTTTTGCCCCCACGTACCCAGCTACCAACTTCTTTGCCTCTAACAGGGCCGATTCCAAATCGTAGTTCTTGATTACTTTATCAAATTGGGGTGCTGTCGCCAACTCCACGGAAGCTTTGGCGATACGCATGTTGATCTTATCATCACTTTCAGTACTTCGCTTTTTTAGACGGATCTTAAGTTCATCGACACTAGGGGGTTTGACAAATACGGCCAATGTCTGGTCTGGATACTTCTTTTTTATCCGCAGTCCGCCAACTACATCAATATCAAAGATCACATTCTTTCCTTGGGCCCAAAGGCGTTCCACCTCGGTCTTCAAGGTGCCGTAGAAATTATCCCTATACACTTCTTCCCATTCAAGGAAATCACCGTTCTTTATGTGTTTCTTGAATTCCGAGACAGTCATGAAATAATAATGCTCCCCGTTTTTCTCCTTGCCCCTTCTTCGTCTTGAAGTAGCCGATATCGAGAATGCCAGGTTCAATTCGGGCTGTTCCAACAAATAACGCACGATAGTCGTCTTACCACTACCCGATGGGGCAGAAAATATAATTAGTTTACCTCCTTCCATTATAAGACATTAAGCATTTGTTCCTTTATTTTTTCGAGTTCATCCTTCATCTGTACTATCAGTTGTTGCATAGGTGCAAAATTGGCCTTTGAACCAATTGTATTGACCTCCCTACCTATTTCCTGACTAATGAACCCTAATTTTTTACCATTACTGTCAGGTGATTTCAAGGTTTTGGAGAAATAATCAAGATGATTGGCCAAACGCACCTTTTCCTCTGTAATATCATACTTTTCCAAATAGTAGATCAGCTCCTGTTCAAAACGGTTCCCATCGATTTCGGTCTTCAGGTCCGAAACCGATTTTTCCAATCGTTCACGAATGGTTGCCTTCCTTCCGGGATCCATTTCTATAACCTGGGCCAACAAAGTTTCCAAGTTCTTTATTCTCTGAACAAAATCCCCTTCCAATACGGAACCTTCTTCTGACCGGAAATTATTTATCTCGGACAAGGCTTCCTTCAGTGCCAACTGTATTGTCCTGTATTCCTCTTCATCGATATCCTCCCTCTCTGTCCTCATGGCATCTGGCAAACGCAGGGCCATTTCCAACAACCTAAGGTCCTCCCCATCCGCTATCGATCTCAACTGTTTCATATATTGCCTTACCACTCCCTCGTTCACCTGTGCGGAAGTTTCATCACCCGTATACTCTACATACAGACCAAAATCTATCTTGCCCCTCACCAATGAACTGGCGATGACCTTACGTAGTTCCAATTCCTTTGCCCTATAGGATGAGGGTATCCTCGCATTTAGGTCAAGACTCTTACTGTTAAGCGATTTTAATTCTACCGTTACTTTTTTAGTGGGGAGCTGTATCGTATGCTTCCCAAAGCCCGTCATGGATTGGATCATGGAGTAAATTTTGTTTCTTGCAAAGGTAAACAATTCCTGAAAGCAAAGATTAACCGTAGTGGCCCTGATATCGATTTCAAACCACCCTATTATGACAAAAACCAATCAGACCCACTTGTAAATTGGCCGTTAAATCAATATAAATGGGCTGAATAGCCCCCTTCCGTATGATAACCGTATTGGGTCAATTTGGTGGAACCATCATACCGACACTGAAAAACCAGACCAATAGATTAAAGAATATATACTATATTTAATCCTTTGGAAGTCGATATTCGTTTCTTTGAACCTGATTTATAGAGGTGACAAATGTATCATAATGCAAGCATGAATGATCAAGGAATGTGTTTCTGGTGCCTAAAAATGGTTTTGACAATGGTTTTTTCAGAAATAAGGCCTTCAATACCGGCTAATCATATTCCGTTTACTAAATTTGGGGTAGTATAAGGAACTAAAATCGCACTAAACCATATGTTTTTACGTTTCGCACATTAAGTTACACTGTATCCTGATAAATGGAAATATTCAATAAATCACAACACGACCATGGATAACGCATCAGCCCGCAATATGTGGGGGGACTACTTGGACAACCACTTAGAGGATGCCTTTGCCGAGGCACCAAGGACAATGCATTTTTACGATAACGAAAAAGATGCCAACGAGTGTGCCCAATTGGTTAAGAATGGTATTAAAAAAGCGATCTCCCATTCCCTTTTGGGATTGCAGTACCGAAAAGAGCCTTTGCCCAAAATCGGTGATTTTACCGTGGTGACAGATTGGAACGGAAAAGCGCAATGTATTGTACGGACTACTTCCGTAAAACTGAAACCTTATTTCAGTATTGATGGGGAATACGCAAAACTGGAAGGCGAAGGGGATAAAAGCCTGGCCTTTTGGAAGAAGGTACACTGGGACTATTTTACGCGCGAACTAGCATTTTTCGACAGGGTGCCCAGAGATAGTATGATTGTCGTCTGTGAGATGGTCGAAAAAGTCTATGGGGGCAAATAACAGATCAACATCCTCGACACAGGAAGGATACGAGGTATGCCTCCGAAAAAACTTTTATCATTTCGGGGCAAGCCCCCGGGAATAAAACCCTTTTTGACCCAAGCAAGGCTGTGAATATGTTGGGGGGAAAGGGTTGTTTAAGATGTGGCCGAAAAGTCCTATCCACTTTTTCTGTACTTTATCCCATTTCTTGGATTTTCTTGTCAATCCTATTTTTGACCCAAGGTTTTTAAGTCTAGAAAAAAATATTTGCCATTTATGCTCCTAGAAGGCAAACAATTTAATATCTTGAGGGTACGAACCTACCATCGACTATCAGAAAACAAACCAGGACAAATAGTAATAATGGTTCTTGGGACCGAATATACTTTAGTCCATAAAAAATTAAGACCAAACCATGAAAAGAAGAAACTTTATTCAAAAGACCGTCCTTGCCACAGGAGCTATTTCCATGACCGGAAGTTTGGCATTTTCCAATTCCAAGAAAACCACAGAACCCAATTTCAATCTAAAATATGCCCCGCACCTAGGAATGTTCAGGGAACATGCGGGCAAAGACCCGATTGACCAGATCAACTTCATGGCCGACCAGGGGTTTACCGCATTCGAGGATAATGGAATGATGAAACGCGATGTCGCCCTCCAGACCAAAATGGGCGAGACCCTTGCCAAGCACAATATGACCATGGGCGTATTCGTTGTTGAAAAAGGCGGCAATATGGCGAATACCCTTGCTGCGGGCAAAAAAGAACATCTTGATATTTTCTTGGATGGATGCAAAAAAGCTGTAGAAGTGGCGAAACGTGTCAATGCAAAATGGATGACCGTAGTCCCTGGAAGCTACCAAAGAAATATACCTATAGGCATACAAAATGCAAACGTTATCGAAGCCTTGCGTAGGGGCGCCGAGATATTCGAACCCCATGGATTGACCATGGTCCTGGAACCCCTTTCCGACTCACCCGACCTATACCTACAAACATCGGAACAGGCCTTTCTGGTCTGTAAAGGTGTAAACAGCCCATCCTGTAAAATATTATACGACATTTACCATATGCAAAAAAATGAGGGCAACCTCATTCACAACATGGATCTAACCTGGGAAGAAATCGCCTATATCCAGATTGGGGACAACCCGGGAAGAAATGAGCCGACTACCGGTGAAATCAATTACAGGAATATCTTCAAGTGGATCCACGACAAAGGATTCAAAGGTGTCCTCGGTATGGAGCACGGCAACTCGCGGCAAGGTAAAGCTGGGGAGCAAGCCGTCATAGATGCCTATCGCAAGGTTGATGGTTTTATGTAGTTTTACCTCAAGGTAACCTCGATAATCGTATCAACATCATCTTTTTTTTTATTCCTTGGAATCTCAAGGAGAAGCCCATGTTTATCCAACCGGTGGCCTACCTTGCTTTTATCCTTGAAGAAAACAACGGACTGTACTTTTTCCTTAAAAGGTTGGACCAACAAAGCATCCTTGTCCCAATCCAGGATATGGAGGTATAGTTTTTTTCCCTTTTGGGTAGAAACACCCCAATCTTCAGCAGCCACGATTCCCCCTCGGGTGCCATAGATGGTTTCCCCGTTCCTGTCGATCCAATCACCCATGGCCTTTAACGAGGCTTTCTGTTCGGGTTGTACCTCACCATTGGGCATAGGGCCCACATTCAATAATAGATTGGCATTACGGCCTGCGGCCTTCACCAACATATGTACCAATTCCTTAGGCGATTTATGGTCTTGGTCAATAAGGTTAAAACCCCAGGAACCATTGATGGTCAAACACATTTCCAAGGGCAGTTCACTTATATGTAAACCCTGCCATCCCGTGGTATTCTCACCGGGCAGATCCTGTTCAAACATCTGGAAATCCTCCCCAGGATATGGTTTCACATGATGGTTACTGCCTATCAAGGCACCGGGCTGTAGTTTATGTATCAGTTGATAGGTCTTCCCCAGTTGCCAATCCGCATCTATTTTATCCCACATGCCATCAAACCAGATTCCTCCAATTGGGCCATAATCAGTAAGCAATTCGGTCAATTGGCTATTCATATAATCCAAATAAGCCTCCCAGTTTCCAGATTCGTCCCTGCCGGTATATCCTTGACCTGTTTTTCCCCGAGGATAATAATCTGGATGATGCCAATCCAATTGTGAATAATAGAAAAAGAGCTTAATATCCTGCTTTCGGCATTCCTCGGCCAACATTTTAATGATATCCTTACCGTATGGCGTCTTATCAACGATATTATAGTCGGAGACCTTTGAATCGTACATGGCAAAACCATCATGATGCTTCGTGGTAATGGTAATGTACTTCATTCCCGCATCCTTTGCCATTCGCACCCATTCTTCCGCATTGAAATTTACAGGGTTGAAGAACGAAGGCAACTTCCCATACTGTTTTATCGGTATTTTCTTGTTCTGCATAATCCATTCGGCGATTCCCCGATCACCCCCTCCTCCTAGGATACTATAAACACCCCAATGTACGAACATACCGAATTTGGCATCTTGGAACCATTGCCTGTTCTCCAGGTTTTCCTGTGTAGGCTTATAGCCCTCCTGTGCCCCTACGCTATTCGACAATACTGAAACCGAGAACAATACGAGGTATAGTTTATTGATTTTCATTCATGTATGTTTTTGGATAAATTAGGCATGGATGAGGATGCCCCATTGCACTAAATATACTAAAATCCAATTATTTTATAGCGGAAACCCGTTGGAATTTCAACAAAGGTTCCTAATACCAAGGAACCGATTATCGCCCCCTCATTTCCAATGTTGATGCTAATGGACTGTATTCTGTACAGGGCAACTATCCGACTTGGATATGAAACCCAAAAAAACCCTGACGTATAACCGTCAAGGTTTTCCTTTCAACAAACACTATCATACAGGCCATAATCAAAATCGGCATTCCATTATGGACCACACATTGGGTAGTCATTATCTTCCCGACCTTCCTTCATACGGTCATTTGTTCCATTTCCCATAAGAACACAGAGGCTTACGAATAGATCTCTTGGCCACACCACTGATAAACGGCACACCCAATAGAACAAACCAAAAAGTATATTAATTATGGTGGTTGTCCCCCACTGATCCAAACGGATTATCAAAAAACAAGTTTTATCACTTACTTAAGGGGCCAAAGGCCAACTTTGATGGATTTCCTTAAAAAATACTGCCAAATTGTACGGCTCTCTGATAAATAAATCAAAATCAATTTGACTACAATTTACGCTGATCTAGGTAGTTCCCCCGAAACCTATAATCAAGCGGCCTTTAGACCAAAATTTGATCAAGGTCAAAAAATGCAGTCCCCATTGAGCCGTACTTTTTTGATTGGCAGTTGTTCTATTTAATAAATCATCTATTATTTGGTCTTTTGCAAGAACCAACATCTTATTTTGCTTTGCCACAGATTTTTATCCATCAACATGTTACATCATCTGTTTCATAAGCTCACGGCCCTAAAATCACCTTTAACAAATAACTCGCCGTTGCTGTTATCCATGAATACCACATCTAAATACCCGTATATATTGAATTCATCCATTCGTGTAATCACCAATTTCCCTTTTTCCATAAACAATGGCCCCCCTTTCAGGGATTTGGCATCAGCATAACCAAAAACACCATCAAAATTGTCCAAAAATCCATTTATATGTCCCGATAATCTATACTCGCCAATGGCCAATTGTTCTTGACTATCCGTTTTTTTGATTAAAAACCCCATCATATGCTCCTGACCCTTCCCTTCATCGTCGAACCTCAGCGATATTGAGGAATAAGTGGCTCCTTGATCGGTAGCCCCTGTCTTGACCTCAAACGTCGCATTACCTTCCAATAGTTCTTCAAATGGTTCATTGGTATATTGTACAAAACCTTGAGGGTTTCCATTGGATGGGACGTTAAGATCCATATCCGGGTTGGATATAAATAAGAATGGCATAAAGAACCAAAATGCAGTTTTCATAGGTTTAAGCATGTCATGATTCATCATTTTTTGGTTTTTTTGTCAATCTACCGTCATGTTTGTTTAAGGGTACAGCATTTCAACCCAATATCATATAATAGTTCTTGCCTTTACTTTATATAAGTGGGTTGTGTAAATTTCCATTTAGCCAACCTTCTCTGCCAATATGGCCACAATAAGTGTAAGTAAGAACAAGGCGAACATTATCAAACATCTTTTCATGAGTCTGTTTTTAATTCCTATCGAACATTTTTATTTATGTGCTGGAGAAAAACAACATTTTATAACTCTAAAAGTATCATATACTTATTTAATGATTGTAGCTTAATGTATAAATGGTTTCAAAATATGTATGGATTGCATTCATAAAATAAGGGTTTGTAGGTTTTTTCAACAAGAAATACAGCTAGGGGCAAGAATCCCCTATTTATATGAATAATCTCCAACCATACTTAAAATACTTCCATTGACACAAATTTGTTTGAATAGTTGTAACTAACCTTTAAATTTGATTATTTTACTATAGGATTTTTCACTATGCTAGATGCTATAATTGTTGACGACGAGATAAAAGCACTCCAAAGCCTTACTTGGGAGTTGACCAACTTCAGTGATGAAATAAAGGTCAGCGCCTCATTCACCGACCCTTTCGAAGCTTTGGAATATCTCTCGAAGAACACGCCGGACTGTCTCTTCCTTGACATAGAAATGCCCACAATGGATGGTTTCCAGTTCATACAGAAATTAACCAATAAGAATTTCCCGGTTGTAATTACCACTGCCTACAATCAGTATGCCATCAAGGCACTAAAAAACGAGGCCATCGATTATCTTTTAAAACCTATTGATACGGACGACCTAAAAGACACTATCGTTAAGATCAAGAAGTTCAACGCCAGGAATTACACTTCCGAACGTTTGGAGAAGATCCTTTTAAATTTCAATACCAATGCCCAGCATAAGAAAATCACCTTCAACACTGATGGGCGATTGTTGTTTTTAGGAAGTGATGAGATACTTTATGCAGAATCTGACGGAAACTACAGCACTTTATATCTCACTGATGGCCAAAAAATATTACTGACCAAGAAATTAAAGGAGGTCAACGACCTACTACCTGCCGATTCCTTTTTCAGAGTACACAACTCATATATCATCAACCTGCACAAAATAAAGGAATTCCTAAAAACAGATGGATATGTAATCTTAAGTTCCAATGATAAAATTCCAGTCTCAAGACAAAAAAAATCAGATTTCCTGGATATGATATAATACCATCCCGGAACCACTTTTCAAAAACCACGAATATTCTATGGGTAAATGGAAATACATATTTCTCTCTTTGTTCTTTGTCGGACAAACGATACATGCCCAGTACATACCTAGCGTCTTCAAGAAAGATATCGATAGCCTGATCAAAGTGGGCCCTAAGACATATTCGGGAATAGATGCCGTCGTTAGGCCTTCAAGAAAGGACACTTCCTTGATGCGCTATTTCGCAGATGAAGCCATTGCCCACAAGTATTATAGCGGACAATCCTATGCCTTAAACCAATTAGGACGCAGATATAGGGACGTTTCAAAATTCCCACAAGCCATCCGACTTCATCAAGCTGCCCTGGAAGCCGCAAAAAAAGGAGACAACCTCGAGTTCGAGGTGTACAGTCTGAACATGCTCAGCGTCATACATCGCAGAAAGGATGCCATTAAATCGGCCTTGGACTATAGCCAGGAAGCCCTTGAATTGGCAGAAACGGTAGAGCATCCTTCTGAAGGCTTAAAAAGGAGTATAAATGTATCCTTAAATGGTATTGGAAACCTATACCAGACCCTTGAACAATATGACCTGGCCATTGGACAATTCAGAAGATCCCTAAAACTCGAAAATGAATTGGGCAATAAATTGGGGCTCGCCATAAACTACCAGAATATCGGCGAATGTCAAGAAATGCAGGGGGAATTGGACAAGGCCATGAAAAGCTATAGGGTCTCCTTGGCCTATAATGAAGAGATCAACAGTGATAAGGGAAAGGTCATCTGCAAGAACAGTATTGCCCATGTATACCTTGTGCAGGGCAAATTGGATGAAGCCTTGGAAATTCTGGAGCCCACTTTATTGTCCTCCCAGAAGATCGGTGATAAATACCTTACATCAGGAATCTATATTAATCTTGGGCTGGCATATCTATTAAAAGGAAACCTGAAAAAAGCAGGGACAAACCTTGACAAAGGCCTTGCGATTGCCGAAAAACACAATCTGCCTTCCAATATTTCACAGGCAAATTCATATTTATCGGAACTGGCCGAAAAACAGGGCAATTACAAAAAAGCGATGGCCCATTATAAACTGGCCCAGGAATTTGAGGAAAAAACCGTGAATGAGCGAAATTTAAGGTATGTGGGTGATATGATCAGTCGCTACAACATCGAGAAGAAGAACAACGAGATCGAACTCATAAACAAGGATTATGAAATCGTAAAATTGAAACTTCGGAAAAACCAGACAAGATTATTGATAGGAAGTTTCGCCTTAATATTTTTGACCGGTGTCTTTTACATTCTTTACCGGCAATACCAACTTAAAAACGACAAAAAGCTATTGACGCTCGAACAGTCGATGCTACGTAGCCAAATGAACCCCCATTTCCTGTTCAACTCATTGAATTCCATAAAGCTATATATCATAAACAACGACAAGAAAAATGCTGTCCATTACTTGAACAAGTTTTCAAAATTAGTACGGAAAATCCTTGAGGCCTCATCGTTGAAAGAGATTCCATTGGCCGAGGAATTGGAGACGGTCCAACTCTATATGAATATCGAGAATATCCGTTTTTCAAATGAGATCAACTTCAAGACCACCATCGACAAGGACATTGATATCCACACCATCAAGATCCCCTCATTGATACTCCAGCCCTTTTTGGAAAATGCCCTTTGGCATGGCCTTTCTTCCAAAGAAGGGGAAAAGAACATAGACCTTCATGTGAGCAAGGGAAATGGCAATTCCATCTATATAATCATTACCGACAACGGTGTTGGCAGGGATGCTGCGGAAATAATAAAAAAGAGAAAGATCCTTAAACGAAAATCCGTGGGTATTGAAATTACGAAAGAGCGTTTGTCCAATTTTGCCAAGGATTACCAAAATACCTTTGACGTAACCATCATTGACCTATTCGACAAGGACAAAAACGCTACAGGGACAAAAGTCGTTTTACATATACCTACGGTCTAGTGTAATCGGCAGCAATCCCTTCCAATTCAGCATACCAATCTTTCCCGAATTTACGTATCAGCGCTTCTTTTACGAATTTGTAGATGGGGACTTTAATAGAGGCCCCCAGTTCGCATGCCGCATCACATATTTCCCATTTGTGGTAATTAACCGCCGTGAACTCGGTGTATTCCCGTATCCGCACGGGATACATATGGCACGATATCGGTTTCTTCCATGTGATAACGCCATGGTTATAGGCCTCTTCAATACCGCATTTGGCTACTTTATTATCATCATAAATAACATAAGCACACTCATTATTGTCCACTAAAGTGGTTTCCCATTCACCATCCTCCCCCTTGATGAAGGCACCCTGTTCTTCAATGGCCGCAATACCTTCCGGACGGAGAAAGGGCTTGATGTCCTTGTACAGATCCACAATAATTTCGGTCTCATGATCTTCAAAAGGAGCCCCTGCCGTACCGTTTATACAACAAGAACCTTTGCAGGCATTAAGATTACAAACAAAATCATTCCCTATGATCTCTTCGGAAACTATGGTATCGCCCAATTGAAACATACGCCTTGTATTTACGCCCAAAGATAGTATATTGACCTTAAAAAAATCGGTATTATTCTACTAAATGATAATGACTTAACGTAGATTTGCCAACTATTTGATTTTGTATAAATGGATTTACATTTGGACTTTAAGGAAATTGCCACCTCTAGCATGGTTCTTTTTGCGGTAATAGATATCATAGGGAGTATCCCCATCATTATAGGACTACGGGAAAAGGTAGGCCATATACAATCAGAAAAGGCCTCGATCGTAGCGACCTTAATCATGATCGCCTTTCTCTTCGTGGGAAAGGAAATCCTGATTCTTATCGGCATTGATGTTTATTCCTTTGCCGTTGCCGGTTCGTTCATTATCTTTTTCCTTGCAATAGAAATGATACTGGGCATTACCCTTTATAAGGATGATGCCCCTGAAAGTGCATCGATCGTCCCTATTGCCTTCCCTCTAATAGCAGGTGCCGGTACTATGACCTCTTTATTGTCACTTAGGGCGGAATTCTATGTGGAAAACATCATTGTTGCCATACTTGTAAATATTATCTTTGTATATCTCGTTTTGAAATTATCAAAACGAATAGAACATTTTTTGGGCAAAAACGGAATCAGTATTATCAGAAAAGTATTCGGGGTGATATTACTTGCCATTGCCGTGAAACTGTTCACCACCAATATTAATGCATTGTTTTAAAAAATGGGCAAAACCTTTATCATCATATTGATTATTCTGGGCATCGTACTCATAGGTTATAATGTAACCTTGGTTGATTTCAACAATCCTTTCGAAGGCAATAGTATTATCGCCCTTATAGGTATCTTGGCCGCACTTTGTGCCATTGTTTTGTTATTGGTGTTCTCAACCTCAAAAAAGATACAAAAGAAAATAGAGGAAGATTAATCGGCTGTGCCTATTGTATCGATTTGGCCCTTATTTACCATTGGACTACTATCCAGTTCTATGGCCTTATTGAGCATGGGATCTACCGAACCCTTTATTTTTGCATGAACGTTCGCACCGAACAATTGGTCTGCCAAAGCAGCCTTGATATAGAGTTTCAATTGTTGCTCCCTATCATAAAAATCCATTTTTAAACCTCTTTGTATCGAATAATCCACAAACCTTTCAAAAAGGATGTCGTCTACCTTATAATCGTTTACGAATTCCTCTTGGGTCAGATCGTCGAACCGATTGCGGTCCACATCCAGGTACTCAAAAACAAAGAAGGAAAGAAAACCTAGGCGATCTATATCATTTACCGCCTCTTCCTCATTAGATCCTATGGGTACAAAAACATCAGGTATTATACCCCCTCCCCCGTACACTACCCGGCCTTTGGGGGTCGTGAATTTTAATGAGTCCGCAACTTTTATACTATCCACCGATGCCAATTCACCGTTATGGTACCTATCGGTAAACCGCTTATAGTAGTCCTTGTTCCCATTTTTATAGTTGCGCTGGATACTGCGTCCTGTTGGGGTGTAATATCTCGACACGGTTAACCGTACGGCGGAACCGTCCCCCAGGTCCATCTCACGCTGTACAAGTCCCTTCCCAAAAGAACGTCGGCCGATTATAGTCCCTATATCGTTATCCTGTAATGCACCTGCAATTATTTCACTGGCAGAGGCGGAGCGTTCATTGATCAGGACATATATGGGCTTGCCCTCAAAACCACCTTTGTCGGTAGCGTATATTTCATCTATTTCACCCTTTTTGTTCTTGGTGAAAAGAATCAATTTACCATCTTGCAAAAACTCATCGGCCATTTGCTCTGCAATGCCCAAATAGCCGCCTGGATTATCCCTTAGGTCCAAGGTGAGCTTTTCGGCACCTTGTCGTTGCAAGATCCTTAAGGCCTCCTTGAATTCCCGGAATGTGGATTCGGCGAAACGGCTCACTTTGATATAGCCCATTGTTGGGGTCATCATAAAATAGGACTCTACACTTTTGATCGGGACAACATCCCTTATGACATCAACCTTGAAGGTCCTATCCTCACTTTTACGGTAAACGGTAAGCTCAACGGAAGACCCTTTCTGCCCCTTTAATTTTTCAATAATATTATCACTGGCCAAACCCTTTCCGAACAAGGTATCATTATCTGCCATCAGAATACGGTCACTGGGCAATATGCCCTTCGAGTAACTTGGCCCATTTTCGATAGTCCGAATTACCGCGATCGTATCCTTATATGGGTAAAAATTAATTCCTATACCTACAAAATCACCCTTCATACTCTCGGAAATCCCACCCATTTTATCTTTGGGGATGTAAACGGAATGTGGATCCAATTTTTCAAGAATATTGTTGACGGCCACATCAACGATACTATCGGTATCGATATCATCGACATATTCATAATCAATATAGTCTATAAGCCTGTTCAGTTTGTCCTTTTTGGAGTTTGTAGTGAACAATTTTTCAGGCGAGTCGTTAAAATGGAGCTTTCCACCAACAAAAACACCAACGGCCAAGGCCGCTGCAATAATCGTGGGCAATATGTAGTCGTACTTTTTTTTCAAGCTTAATATAATTGCATTACATCGTTGATTCCCCGATTATGGGCATGTGCACCAATTCAACCCCGGCCTTTTCCAAGAAGGCCAATCCTGAAACATCTTTATAAGCCACTTTATACACCACACGCTTTATGCCGGATTGGTGTATCAACTTACTGCATTCCCGACAGGGTGAAAGTGTAATGTAAAGTGTTGCCCCTTCACATGACTGTGTCGACGATGCCACCTTGGATATGGCATTTGCCTCTGCATGAAGCACATACCATTTGGTATATCCTTCGTCATCCTCGCAAAAATTTTCGAATCCGGTGGGTGTGCCATTGTAACCATCGGAAATGATCATCCGATCCTTTACCACTATCGCTCCTACTTTTTTCCGTTCGCAATAGGACAGTTTACCCCATTCCTCCGCCATCCTTAAATAGGCCCTGTCATATTTTTCTTGTTTGGATTTTTTCATAGATACAAAATATACCCGTTCCCTATTAAGGAAAGGACTAAGATACCTGCTTTATAAAAGTCTGCCAAGACTATGGGCCAAAATTAACATTATCATGTCCTACCAAGGGTACGTAGCAGCCAACATGGGGACCGCAATAAAGATGACCAAAATGGAGCCCCCCATAATGAAATAATCCTGTTTTAGCCTTAAAAACGATTGTGCGATGTATGCACATACAAGTACGGCCATAACGATAAGTACTTGGGACAGCTCTATTCCTGTGGCAAAGCCCAATAAGGGTCGGATTTTTTCCTCCCCTTGCCCCGACACGAGCATCTTAAAATAATTACTGAATCCAAAACCATGGATCAAGCCAAAAAATGTAGTTGCCAAGGTATGCAATAATATACTTCTCTCCTTGGTCTTGGATATGAGGTATATCATATTGAATATTGCCGTAAATAGAATGGTCAATGGAATAAAGAATTCGATCAGGCCACTATCCATAACCACGATTCCATAAACGGACAGTCCCAAGGAAGTACAATGGGCAATGGTGAATACAGTTACCAGTACCAGTACCTTCTTCCAACTTCTAAAGGTAAAGGGCAGGCTCAATGCCGTTAAAAACAAAATATGGTCATAGGCCGAAAGATCAAGAACATGATCAAGCCCCAATGTTATGTAAAACCAAAAATCCCCCATTCTTATAAAACTTGTTTTAGACCATTCCCCTTTCCTGCTGTATTTGTTCATAGGCCTTCTGTACCTCTTTGAACTTATCCTCAGCACCTTTTTTTATAGCTTCGTTCTCTGTATTCACCCTATCTGGATGGTATTTTTTTGCCATGGTCCGGTATGCCTTTTTAACTTCCCCATTGGTTGCTGTTTTTTCAATCTCAAGAATTTTATAGGCGTCATCACCAGACTTAATGAACATGGCCATAATACTCTCAAAATCACGTATGGCCACCCTTAAATAACCTGCTATTTCCCGTATTTTGTTTATTTCGGCATTACGTATTGCCCCATCCGCCTGGGCAATACCGAACAAGAAATGCAACAATTGCAACCGTACTTCATAACGGGTCCTTTTGTTTAGATAAGAACAAATACGTTGTGCGGAGACCTCATGTTTTTTATTGATGTCATTGAAGGTCCTGAAAATAGCATTGGCCTTGTCCTTACCATAGTTGGCCACAAAATATTGCCGTACATAGTCCAGCTCACGTTGGTCCACGGAACCATCCGCCTTGATAACAATGGAACAAAGGGAAAGCAGGTTCAGCTCAAAATCGGCAGGTGAAACCTGCTGACGCGTCATATCGCTAAAAACCGTACTGGATCTATCCCCTCCGCTTAAACCATCGATAAAACTACCAAATAAAAATCCTATAATCGCTCCGGGAAAACCCCTAATGGCAAAACCGACTACGGCTGCTAACCATTTAACCATATCAAACCCTAATTTTTTCCAAAGATATGACAATACATAGCAAAACAAGTGGTAACGAAAAGTTAAGTAATCAAGAGTACTAATACAATTTGGTTATCTTTGACAACTTTTATAAATTGATAAAAAGCAAAATATGTATCCAGCAGAATTGATAAAACCTATGAGGGACGACTTGGCCAATGCCGGGTTTGAAGAATTGTTTACAGCAGATGCGGTTGAAAACGCGATTAAAAAAGAAGGCACAACCTTGGTGGTCGTAAACTCTGTTTGTGGTTGTGCCGCGGCCAATGCACGGCCTGCAGCCAAGATGAGCCTGAAGAACGACAAAAGACCGGACCATTGTGTCACTGTATTCGCCGGTGTCGACACAGAGGCTGTAAATACAGCACGGGACCTTATGGTTCCTTTTCCCCCATCATCCCCAAGTATAGCTCTTTTCAAAGATGGTGAACTGGTACATATGGTTGAGCGCCATCACATTGAAGGTAGGCCCGCAGAGATCATTGCCGAGAATCTGACAGAGGCCTATAATGAGTTTTGCTAGATTTTAGATTCCTTTCCAGGGAGCAAAATCAGGCATTCACAAGAAAAAACAACAAAAAGACCTGTCAGTTTTTGAAAACTTGACAGGTCTCCTTTATTTTTGTGACATGCAAAAAATCCTGGCATACCCGCTTACCTTTATTTATTTTCTCTTTTTTGGATTGACACTTGTGGTGTTCCATCCCATTCAATGGATATGTTTCAACCTATTTGGTTACAACACCCATAAGGCCAGTGTTAGCCTCCTGAATCTATGCCTATTGCGCTGCACCCATTTCTTGGGAACCACCTATAAATTCAACAACCCACATCAGATCCCAACAGACCGGCCTTTGATTATCGTCTCTAACCATCAAAGTATGAACGATATACCACCGATCATTTGGTTCATGAGAAAATTCCATCCCAAATTTGTAAGTAAGATCGAATTGGGGAAGGGTATTCCCAGTGTTTCCTATAATCTTAGACATGGAGGTTCGGTTTTGATCGATAGGAAGGACAGTAAACAAGCCTTAGTCCAGATTGCCAGACTGGGGAAGTATATCGAAAAACACAATCGGAGTGCCGTAATCTTCCCGGAAGGAACTAGAAGTAGAACCGGGGAACCAAGGAAATTTCAGGCAAGTGGTCTCAAGGTTTTGATGGAAAATGCACCTTCCGCACTGATTGTGCCCCTGAGCATCAACAATTCATGGAAAATGCTCCGATATGGCAAATTTCCTTATGGAATGGGTAACCATATCACTTTTGATGTTCACGAACCCATCGGGAACAAAGGTGATTTCGACACCTTGTTCGCCCGTGTTGAGGAAAGCGTGAAATCCGGTATCCATCCACCAAAATGAAAGACCCCACCATCACAAGGACCATTGCCTTTGTAAAGGAGACCTTAAAGGAAGCTGAAGGGGGACACGACTGGTTCCACATACAAAGGGTGTACTCAAATGCCGAACAAATTGCCCAGCACGAGGACGTTGACCTACTTGTCGTATCCCTAGGGGCCTTATTGCATGATATTGCCGATGCAAAATTCCATGACGGGGATGAATCCGTAGGACCTAAAATCGCCCAGGAGTTTCTAGAATCAATCGCTGTTGACGGCGAAACCATAACCCATGTTGTGAACATCATCAATACTATTTCGTTCAAGAACAGTTTATCAAGGGATAGCGGAACGAAGTTCGATTCCAAGGAACTGCAGATTGTCCAGGATGCGGACCGACTCGATGCCCTAGGGGCCATCGGGATTGCACGGGCCTTCAATTATGGTGGATTCAAAAACCGGGAATTATACAACCCTGATATTGCCCCCGATCCAGACATGACCAAGGAAGAATACAAAAAATCAAAGGCACCTACCATTAACCACTTCTATGAAAAGCTATTATTGCTAAAAGATAAGATGAACACCCCCATGGGAATTAAAATGGCCAAGGAGAGGCATGAATACATGCTGGACTTCCTAGAGCGGTTTTATAGGGAATGGAATGGGGAATGGTAACCCTTCATTGTCCTTTTTGGCTATTCCCTAGCAAATGGACCAAAGTCGGGACAATATGGCTTTCCTTTCAAAACAACCTCAGCTGACCATTTTTATACTGTTCATGAAGGCTTTTGTTCAATTTTGGTAGTTCCCTGCTCTTGAAATAAGTGCGTTTTGCCAATTCCAACATATCGTGAATATAAAAGGCTATCTTACCTTCCCCCTTACTGCGCATGCCAAAACGGCTATCATTCAAGGTTCCCCCATGGCAAGACATGATCTGGGCAAGTACCTTATCGGCCTTATGGGGCATTGCCTTATGGATCCAATCCGTGAAGATATGCCCTATGGCCCCATTCAAACGAACAATGGTGGATCCAAAGGATAAAGCCCCATTATCAGAGACCACCTTGGCCAGTTCCATGATTTCATGACTATTGATCCCTGGGATTATAGGCGCCAACATGGCATTTACGGGAATTCCATTTTCTGAAAGTAGTCGAATGGTTTCCAACCTTTTCTTAATGGTCGCTGTCCGTGGTTCCAAAATTCTACGGGTCTCCTCAGAAAGTGAGGTTATCGATATGTTCACGGCTATTAAACCATCATTCGCCAACTCCTTTAAAATATCCATGTCCCTTAGGACCAATGCATTTTTGGTAATGATTCCCACAGGATGCCTGTATTTCAAAAACACCTTTAGGCATTTCCTGGTTATTTCAAATTTTTTCTCTGCTGGCTGATAACAGTCCGTATTACCGGAAAGTACAATGGTCTCGGCCTTCCATGTTCTACTTTTCAATTTTTCCTCCAAGAGTACGGGGGCTTCTTTCTTGATCAAGATTTGCTGTTCAAAATCCAGACCCGCCCCATAACCCCAAAATTCATGGGTATTTCGGGCATAGCAATAAACACAACCATGTTCACAGCCCTGGTACGGGTTTAATGAATAACCTATTCCCACATCGGGACTGGTTATCTTGTTTACAATGGTTTTCGGGAAAATAGGGATATGGTTCGTTCTGTCCTGATGCGCTTCCTCCCCCCCAACACGGCAAAATTCAAGAAAATCATCCCGGATTTCATGGATTAACCTTGAAAATTTGTTGGGTACATATGTTTGCGCACCTCTTCCTTTACGATATTCCAAATTAGGATTTATTCCAAATTTACGGATTATTTCCTTTTTTAGTTGCTGTAATGGTTGGATATTTGGTTTTTTTTGGGAATGTCTATCCTGAACAATGGTCAAAACAGCCATCTGCCACACCTGTCATTCATAGCATATAGAAAACAAGGAGAAGTTGCGTTATATCAACCGGAAAACATCATCCCCAAATCCCAAAAAAGCAATAATATCATTTGATAAGAACCTTCACCAATTGCTTTTTACTACCCCTTTTGGCATAGAAGATAATCTGGTTGTCCTTGATATTGAACAAGGGTTTCGACACCATTAACGGCAAACGGGTTTCCTTGTCATCAATCAATTTTTTATAACTGATATGTCCCTCGGTATCCAGTTTAATGACAAATACATTCCTGTTCCGGCCCAACCCTTGTTTAAAAAGCAATCGGTCCCCTGGCAATAATTGAGGGTTCTCTGCTGCCGTACTAATGAAGAAGTATGTATTCCCGTCCTTGGTATAAGAGCTATAAGAAGCATAGGCATCATCGCCTTGGGTCACCTCTGCCTTGTTGATGTTACGTACCCACAACATATCACCGTCCACACTAAGTTTCGCACTTACAATGTCGTTATGGTGATATCTGGTCACCTTAAGTCGACCCCCACTGCTATTTGCCTGAACGCTTGAGGTCACAAAATATTCCTCTGCATTGAAATGGATCGAACCATCATTGGATATATTCACATTCTTGAACACCAGGTTCTTGACTACCTTGTCCTCCTCACGCCCAAACTTATCCAGCATAAACTGTTCGGAGAACGGACTATATCTTTTCGCCTTTATTTTTAGGGTATTTGGATCGACATTGAAATAAGCCAAACCATTGTACCTATTATCCTTTCTGTTGGCATACAGACCAACACAGAGCAACTCGCCGTTTTTCATTACCGGGATCAATGCTTCAGGAAACTTTCCGGGATCATTGAATGTTTGGGTCTGTGCACCACCGCTACTGGATACCTTTATCAATTCATATTGGAACCTACGGTCTTTGGCCAAAAACCTTCTTTTCTTAAAATAGGCCTTGCCAATGATATAGGCTTCTTGTAGATCTTTTGAAAAAGCGACATTCTCAAATGCATAGTTCTTCTCCTCTACCTCGGCGGAAAAATCATGTACGGCCACTTTTTGCAAGCTAGCATTGAACAGATAGATAAAATGTTTATTGGTTTTCCCCTTTTTAAAATGGGTACTGATCACGAAACCGTTCTTTTTGTCATTGAACAAAACCGAGGTCGTGAACCCAGAAGAGAAATTCCGGTTATAGTAATTTTTGTCCAAAGGATCGGATACTTCCTCCGATTTAATGATCAACAACGTTTCCTTGGTAAAGTTCATTTCCGAAATCGGACTACGATGGACCGAGTATTCATAGGCCAGGGCATTATAATCATAATTCAGGAAGATAAGGTAGATCTGTCCGTTAGCTACGTAACCGTCTACCAAATTCGTGTTCTTAAGTTTGTAGTTATACTCACTGGTCAAATGCATATCGGCATCATAATGCTCTATCAAATACCCTTTTGGCCTTAAGATCATGCCTGTATAATAGGACCTTACCAGAAAAACACCTCCTTTAGCATCATCGGAGATGGTCAAAAGGTTTGAATATTTATACCTGTCGTTATATTTTTCGCCAATTGAAAAATCAAAAGGGATTTCCTGGGCCATCATAGCACGGGAAACTATAAGGAAAAGAAATAGGGATGCGTATTTTCTAAAATTCATGGGTAATGTTTTTAGTATTTTCATTTACCGGGGAAATCAGCTTTTCGTTTTTCTAAAAATGCACTGGTACCTTCCTTAAAGTCAGCTGAACCAAAGCACTCTCCAAAGGCATCGATTTCCGTGGCATATCCATTTACATTATTGTTAAAACAATCATTTATGGCTTTTATTGCGTAACCAATGGCAACGGGGGAGTTATTCGATATCCTATCGGCCAATTTCATGCAAAGCCCCATAAGTCCCTCCTGTGGTACCACATGGTTTACCAACCCATAATCCAGGGCCTTATGGGCATCGATCATCGTTGCGGTCATTATCATCTCCATGGCCCTTCCCTTACCCACCAAACGAGGCAAACGTTGGGTTCCTCCATAACCGGGGATGACCCCTAATGAAACCTCTGGGAGGCCCATCCTGGCATTTTCACTGGCCACCCTAAAGTGACAGGCCATTGCCAATTCGAGTCCACCCCCCAAAGCAAAACCATTAACGGCAGCGATAACGGGCTTTGAAAGGTTCTCGACAAAATCGAAAAGTATTTTATGGCCATTGGCACCCAATTTTTTCGCCTCTTTTTTCGAGAAACCCGAAAATTCAGCGATATCGGCACCAGCAACGAAGGCCTTTTCCCCACTTCCTGTAATAATGATGACACGAACCTTTTTGTTCTTTTCCAGTTTTTCAAAGGCCTTGTGCAGTTCCCCAATGGTATCCTTATTAAGGGCATTTAACTTGTCTGGGCGGTTAATGGTTATCATGGCCGTACGGCCATCGATGTCCACTAAAATGTTCTGGTACTCCATATTGATCTTTTTTATTGGTTCTTAGGTAAGGTTACGGTAAAAATAGTTCCTTTTCCAGACTTGGATGTAACACTTATGTTGCCATTATAGGTTTCCACAATGTTCTTGACCATGCCTAATCCCAATCCCATACCGCTGGATTTGGTCGTGAACTTCGGTTCGAATATCTTATCGGTCAGATCATCTGAGATACCAACACCATTATCAGCAACGGAAATCCTCACATTCTCACCTTCAGAGGCCACTGTTACCAAAATCTTGGGTGATGGTTGGTTCATCGTCGCTTGGGTAGCGTTCTTGACCAGATTGGTGACTACCCTGATAAGCTGTGTCCTATCGCATTTGGTAATGATTTCCTTTTCATCGCTAATAAAGTGAATATAGGGTTCGTTGAAGATATCCAGTGCCAAACGGACTATTTTAACCACATCCAAGGTCTCATTCTGTTGGGCAGGCATCTTGGCGAAATTTGAAAAGGCCGAGGCTATACTGCTCATGGTGTCGATTTGTTGGATCAAGGTATTGGAATACTCCGCAACTTTCTTTTTAATATTCGGGTCGGCCGGGTCGAACCTACGTTCAAAGCTTTGGACACTCAGCCTCATGGGTGTCAACGGGTTCTTGATCTCATGGGCTACTTGCTTGGCCATTTCACGCCAAGCCTGTTCCCGCTCACTTCTTGCCAATTTTATTGCACTCAACTCCAGTTCATCGATCATGGCATTATAGGCGGTCACCAACTTTCCGATCTCAGAACCCGAGTCTTCAATGATGATTTTCTTATTACGTCTGGTCAAATCGGTTTTGAACATCATATCAGAAACCGTATGAAGTGACCGTGTAATATATTTAGTGATGAAGTATGCCAATCCTATGGCTATCAACAACATTAAAAAATACACCCATCCCAATCGAATCAACGACTCCCTCAACTCCATATCGTTAAGGGCATTGTTCTCATAATACGGCAAATTCAATATACCAATAGGTTTGAATTTATTGTCGTTTATATAAGTGTACGAAGCTTGGTACTTATCCCCTGCAGCGGAATTCTTTTCCAAATACCGTCGTGTAACACTCATCGAAAGTCTATTGAGCACTTCGGCATCCAGACAATTGGATTGTGGATCGATCTCAAAACGGGGCCTCGAACTCTTAATCAATTGACCCTCGAGATCATAGATGTTGAAAGGTGCATTAAGCACATCGGCAATTTGATAGATATCATCCTTGAAGATAAGATGTAGGTTTTCGGTCGTAAGTGGGTATGTGGTTTTTTGGAGCGTGTACCGCACACTCTGTTTTACCTGTTCTTCCTTACGTTCCAATCGGTGTGCATGATAATCCTTTAAGGTTTCGCGATATTGATAAATGGTTACCCCGGAAATTAATATAGAGGCTATGAGCACCAATAAAATCATGGTGGCGAATATCCTTGAACGAAGGGAAATATTTTTGATCAAGCCGCTGTAATTTACACGTAAAGGTAACAAATATCAGGCCATTATCGGATCTGCCGAAACAGGGCTTGGCGACTTCCCAAAACCATTAAAAGGAAAACAAGCCCCTCCTTTGATGAATGGTTGAACGGCCTATTGACTACGCCTCCGGATTTTCATGCTGGATGCGTCGATAAAGACGGACACCCAGCATGAGCAGTATACCCAATACAATAATACCGATTACCCCGAAAATCCAATTGAAGGTACTTTTTAAAATGACCAAAAACACCACGGCAAAAAGAATCAGGGTAGCACCTTCATTCCATATACGCATAAACCTAGAGGTATATTTGACCTCGTCGCGCTGTAACTGCTTATACATCTGATGGCATTTTAAATGATAGAGAACCAAAAGCACCACAAAAAGCAATTTAACATGCATCCAAGGTTGCTTTAGCCAAATCGGCTGTAAAACCAATAGCCAGACAGCAAAAAAAGTGCACAGGATGGCCGATGGCCATGTAATTATATTCCATAGGCGCTTGGTCATCAATTTTAACTGGGCTATCAGGATCTCCTTATCCGGGGATGGCTTTTTGGAAGCTTCGATATGATAGGTGAACAAACGGGGAATATAAAATAGGCCTGCAAACCAAGTAACCACAAAGATCAGATGCAGTGATTTTATATAATTGTAATATTCCATTTACCAATCTAATTGTATTGCCCCGATTCCCGATTCCCAAAGCTTTTTGTTGAAAGCCGGAATACTTGTTTTTATAAGTTTTTCCGCTTCCTTTTCCAGTACCTCCCATTGCACATCAAGTTCGGCCTTGCGGTCTTTTGACGATTGGTTCACTCTTGGAATGCCACTATTGGTGGCATCGATCAAAAATAGGTACTCTGCCGTAAATTTATTGGGAAAATTCTCAACATCGTCATAAGCCTTTGATTTTCTTTGGACCATCTTACTGTCCCAAGCATCCAATTCATCCAGGAGTTTTTGCCCTTCTGCCTTCAAGGTTTTGTCCTTCAACCTTTTCAAAACGGACTTCAATTGTTGTTGAACGTTGAACAGGCTATTCAATTTATTATGCATAAGCGTCAATTTCTGTTCCATTTCGGTCATCAATGCATCATAAGCCTTATACTGGTCCCTTTCTATTCTATAGGTGGGTATTTCAATAATATTGCCCACTGTTGAGACGGATTCATCCCCCATTTTCAACTTTAGGGTATATGCTCCCGGGGGTGCCATATGGCCTTTAAAACCAGATTCAATATAAACATTCGGAATTCCCGGAAGGGAAGGGTACTTCATATCCCATACGAAACGGTTCAATCCTTTCTTTTTACCCAGAAGTGGCTCTACAGAAGGGCCGCCCCCATTATAAGTGATCGCATTTTCATCCTTTTTGGAACTAAAGCTACGCACCAATCTGTTCTGGGCATCTAGAATATCCAAAGAGATATCGACACTATCCGCTACTTCCTTAGGCAGCTCGTAGTAAATGACCATACCATTGGCGGGGTTTATGCCGTTAAAAGGATTTGTACCTTTGAATTTATCGGTATTACCGCTCATTGGGCTTCCCCACGAACCGTTCAAGGCATTTTTTGGTTTTTGTATGGTAAGTCCCCTTGCCGAGGGGCGATATTGTTGCAAGGCGTTTAAATCATCCAAAATCCATAAGGCACGACCCGAAGTAGCGACAACAAGGTTTCCTTGATGCACCTTCAGATCGGTGATGGGTGTTTTTGGTAAATTCAGCTGCAAAGACTCCCATGACTTGCCATTGTTCCAAGAAATATATATTCCTTTCTCGGTTCCTGCATAAAGTAATCCCTTACGTACCCTGTCTTCCTGTACGGCCCTTGTGAAAGCGCCATAGGGTATTCCCGTACTGATATTCACCCAACTTTTACCGTAATCCATGGTTTTATAGATAGCGGGCGTATAGTCGTTGAATTTATACCGGGTGGTAGCAATGTAGGCAGTAGCTGGGTCATGGGGTGAAACCTCGATCGCATTTACCAGACACTCCTTCAGCCCTTTTGGGGTTACATTCTGCCATGTAATCCCATTGTCCCTTGTCAAGTGTACAAGACCATCATCGCTGCCTGTCCAGAAAACACCCTTTTCATGGGGTGATTCCATGATATAGGCTATGGTTCCATAATTTTCGGCACCTACGGCCTCATTGGTATACGGACTACCGCCATTACCTTGTTTATCATCCATATTACGGGTTAGGTCCGGGGAGATCTCTTCCCATGTAACACCCATATCCCTAGTGCGAAGCACTAACTGTGCGCAATGATAAAATGTATTCGGATCATGTTGCGATCTAATAATAGGCGCATTCCAGTTATATAGATATTTCATGTTCCTAGCTTCCCTTCCCAAATATTGTATGGGGGCCGCCATGATCTGTGTAGAAGCCTTGGACTCCATGTCCAACACCTCGATAGTCCCTAGATAGCTTCCACCTAGAACATATCTAGGATTATTGGGGTCAAAGGCCAAGAATGCACTCTCCCCTCCAGCGGCATGGGTCCAATCCTGTTCTGTGATCCCACTCCTGCCCAAGGAAAGACTTGCGATCTTTATGGAAGTATTATCTTGTTGTCCGGCATAAATATTATACGGGAACAGATTATCCACACTAACCCTATAGAATTGGGCCGTAGGCATAATATCCTGTGTGGACCATGTCTTTCCAAAATTAAAACTGATCGCAGCACCACCATCATTGGCAATGACCATATTGTTCGAATCATTGGGATTGATCCATAGATCATGGAAATCGCCATGTGTTCCCGATAGGGTCTCCCAAGATTTGCCACCATCGATCGAACGCAAGGCCGGGGCACTCAGCACATAGACCGTATTCTCATCATTGGGATCCGCAAACACTTCGATATAATACCAAGCCCTTTGTGTCAATCGATTATCACCACTTACCATACTCCAGCTCTCACCTGCATTATTGGAGACAAAGAGCCCTCCCTTGTCCTTGTTCGAATCACTTTCGACAAGGGCATACACCTTATCCGGGTTTTTTGGACTAACCGAAATCGCCATTTTACCTTTTTCCTTGGGCAGTCCCTTTTCTATCTTGAACCAACTTTCACCAGCATCGGTGGATTTGTACACACCACTTCCTTCACCACCACTAATCACTATATTGGGTTTACGTTGATGTTCCCACATCGTGGCATACATGATTTCAGGATAGTTGGCATCCATGGCCAACTCTGAACACCCTGTAAGTTCATTGACGAACAAGGTGTTTTTCCATGTCTTACCACCGTCTGTGGACTTGTATATGCCCCTCTCCTTATTGGGGCCATAGAGGGCTCCCTGTGCAGCAACATAAACAATATCCGGATCTGTAGGGTGAATTACGACACGGGCAATATGTTGGGTTGCCTCCAACCCCATTTTTGTCCATGTCCTACCTGCATCCGTTGATTTATATACGCCGTCACCATATGAGGTCATAACGCCCCTTGGCGCATGTTCCCCCATACCACAATAAACAATATTGGGATTGGAGGCCGACACGGCCACCGAACCTACAGAGCCCATTTCGAAAAAGCCATCGGAAATATTCTCCCATCGTTGTCCCGCATCAGTGGTCTTCCATAACCCACCTCCGGTCGTTCCCATATAATAGGTTAGGGGGTCGCCCACAACACCTGTGGCAGTAACCGACCTGCCCCCACGGAAAGGACCGATATTCCGATATTTTAAGGGTTTGAAATATTCTTCTGCCTTTTGGGCAATACCAAGTGCGGTCGTAAGCATTAGCAAAAATAGGAGTGGCTTTTTCATTTATCCAGTATTTATTTGTTTTCGTTGATCTTTTGAATTTCGACCCAAAAAGGGAGTATTTTTTTATTTCCTACCGCATAAAATGGAATTAAATCGCAATCCATCCTTGGTAATTCCAAATGGGTCATTTCGATGTATTCCGTATTCTCGATTTCATTCTTGAATTGATAGATCCTACCTCCCATTTCAACGAACATTGTTCCTCCTTTTGGGACAGGTTTTACAAATCTAAATTTCATAGTATAATTACCCTCATCTATAGAAACATTCCATTTCCCATAGATTTCCTCTTGATCCCAAAGACCCCTTTCACCACCGGCATCATTTCTATTCAAAAAAACAGGGTTTTCAAATTCGCTACCAATATGGATTTTCGGTTCCTTCAAAATGTTTTCAGAAGCGATCAATTCATTGAACTTAATGTCCAATTCAGCTTTCAGTGATGCTGCCAATTCTTTTTTATCCTTAACTAAATTATGTTGTTCATAAGGGTCATCCTTGATATTGAAGAGTTCAAAATCCTCGATTTGCGCATTATAGTCGGCCTGTCCCACCAATTTGTATGATCCTCTCTGAAGCGCCATATTTTGGTATAGTACAGGGTATCGCCTCGTCCAATAGAAAAACAAAGACCGGTCTTGCCTTTGGACTTTTTTATGTTCTATAAGTGGTATCAAGCTTTTTCCATCGATTTTTAGGTCTTTCGGAATTTTTACCTTACAGATTTCTGAAATCGTTGGAAGCACATCGATATGGGCCGTTGTAGCCTCAATATTTTTATTTCCTTTCCATTTATCAGGATATCTCAGGTAGAAAGGAACCCGAACACCCCCTCTATACACACTTCCTTTTCTTCCCCGCATACCTGCAACATATCTAAATTGTTGGGGGCCATTATCCGTCATAAAGATTACGAGGGTATTATCCGCAATATTCAACTCTTCAAGCTTTCGTAGGAGCTTTCCAATATTATCGTCAATATTGGAAACCATAGCATAAACCTTACGGGCATCTTCCTTATCGCGTTCGCTCATTTCAACAAAGGGCCTTGGGTTGTCTTCAAAACCAGACGATGGGTCAATATCCCGATACTGTTGATAATACTTGTCAGGGACCTGTAAAGGTGTATGGGGAGCATTAAAGGCTAAATAGCAGAAAAAAGGCTGTTGATGGTTCTTTTCAATAAAATCTATCGCCTCACTGGCAAAAATATCACTGCAATAACCCTCATAAGCTTCTTGTTTGCCATTATGCCAGAGTACAGGGTCAAAATAACTGCGGTTTCCTTGAAAAAACGTTGTGAAATCACCCACTTGACCCATACCTCCAGAAAGATGGATCAACGACTCATCAAAACCTTGATCCATAGGTCGGGATGGATAATTATCCCCTAAATGCCACTTGCCGAAAATACCCGTTTTGTAATCCGCTTGTTTTAAAAGTTCTGCAATGGTCACTTCATTGGGTGCCATAATAGCACCGCCATTATAGGTGTCACGTACCCCGGTTCTCAAGGAATATCTCCCCGTCATTAGACTGGCCCTGGTCGGTGCACAGACCGGTGAAACATAAAAATCATTGAAACGGATACTTTCCTTAGCAAAAGCATCGATATTGGGTGATTTTACATGTGGATTTCCGGTATATCCCAAATCACCATACCCTTGATCATCGGTTACGATTATAATGACATTTGGCCGTTCGGATTTTTGGGCATGCATTACCCTTGTACCAAAGCACACACTTGTAAGAATGCACAGGGTGTTGAAAATAAAATGGACACGCTTCTTCATTTCAGTTACTTTATTTTTAGAGAGGTCTCGACTCCGCTCGACCTGACAGTTTTAATGTTGATTCAACATTTGTTGATTGACCGAAAATCAAAAAACAACCATATCAATCCCCAACAAAAAGATAATTCAATTTTAACGCATTGAATGCTGCATTGAATTCCTTAAGTTCCTTGTCGACCAGATCGTTAAAGGCCTTAAGCTGTTCATTGATCTGTGCCGTCAATTCATCCTTCACGGCAATATCCTGATCTGTCGGGGGAAAATCATCAATAGCCACAAGACTGTTCAAATGTCCTAATTTATTGTTCAATCGAATAGGGAAATTCAAGGGGTCCTGCCCACTCCTGTTCTTTGTCTGGTATAATGCTTTTTCTACAGTTGCTAAACTTTCTTTCATTTTTTTGGCTTTCGCCACCAAATCCTTGGTTTGGCCATTTTCTTTGTACTGCTCTGTAAAAGCATCCAACTGTTTGGTGATATTCCTTATTTTTTCAATAGATTGATGCGCTTTTTCAATTGTCGTATTGATATCGGTTATAAAATCGAACTGCTTTTGCATATCGCCGACCGATACCTCGGCCCTAGGGTCTGGGAGTATCCTGAACGTTTGCGAGGAGGATGCCCCATTCACGCCCAAATGCACTTTATAATTGCCGGGAACGGCCTTGGCACCATCCAAACTGGCCCACCAAAGGATCATTCCCTCCAATTTCCTGGCCCCCTTGCCCCGGGTGTCCCAAACAAAGGTATTGCCCCCTTTCACGACCTCCAGCTTTTTATCCTCTTCCTTTGCCGTATTGCTATAGGTTGCCAACGTATCCCCTGCCATGGAGGTGTAAGTTAGACTGATGCTGTCCTTCTCGCTAAGATCCTTCAGATAAAAATGGGTGACAACCCCATTCGGGTGATTGGCCCCCTCGGTCTTCGAAGGGGTTTTTAGGGTCCTTCCCTTGGTCCTATAGGAATCTTTGGGTTTGTATAAGATCGAGGGTGAACCTTTCTTGCTGGCATCGAGTTGGTGCAAGACCGTAAGGTCATCGATAATCCATAAACTACGCCCCTGGGTGGCCACTATCAAATTGTCATCCTTGATCGTTAGATCCGTAATAGGGACTATGGGCAGGTTCAATTGAAAGGGAGTCCAGTACGCCCCATCATCGAAGGATACGTACATACCTGTTTCCGTTCCCGCATATAACAACCCCTTACGTTTGGGGTCTTCACGAACCACCCTTGTAAAATGCCCATTGTTTATACCATTCGTTATTTTCATCCATGTCTTCCCGTAATCCGTGGTTTTGTAGAGATAGGGCCGAAAATCGCCCAATTTATATCTCGTGGCCGCAACATAGCAGGTCCCCTCATCAAAAACGGAAGGCTCAATACTATTCACCATACTCCATTCCGGCATATTTGACGGGGTCACATTACTCCAAGTGGTCCCACCATCCTTGGAAACATGGATCAATCCATCATCACTCCCTACCCATAACAAGCCTTCTTTCAATGGACTTTCATTGGCCGCAAAGATCGTACAGTAATATTCCACACCTGTGTTATCCTGTGTGATCGGCCCCCCACTGGAAACCAATTTCGTGGAATCGTTACGGGTAAGGTCACCACTTAACAATTTCCAACTTTGACCTTCATTTTCGGTCACATGAACATGGTTTGAAAATGCATATAGTTTTTTGGGGTCATGTTTGCTGAACATCATGGGGAAATTCCATTGGAAGCGATATTCCATTCCTTCTACACCATGGCCCATGGGATTGTCCGGCCATACATTGATGCCCCGTGCCGTATTCCTGGCATGGTTCACACGCGTAAGGAAGCCACCATAACTACCCCCATAGACAATATCGTTGTTCAGGGGATCCACGGCAATATGGGCCGATTCGCCACCAGCGGTCTTTTCCCAATCATCATCGGAAATACTTTGCCCATCACTACGGTGCTTTATCCGTATCGTGGAATTGTCCTGTTGGGCCGCATAAATACGGTACGGAAAGGAATTATCGGTCGTTACCCTATAAAATTGGGCCGTAGGTTGATTGTAATAGGTACTCCAGGTTTTCCCCCCATCATACGAGATCTGTGCACCACCATCATCGCCGATAATCATACGTTGCCCATTTTCAGGGGCTATCCAAAGGTCATGGTGGTCCCCATGTGGGGCGTTGAAGGTTTTAAAGGTCTTGCCCCCATCCGTAGACCTGTGGTAATTCACATTCAATACATATACCACATCCTCATCCTCGGTATCGGCATAAACACGGGTATAGTACCATGCCCTTTGCCTTAATTTGCGTTCACTGTTGACTTGTGTCCATTTATTGCCTCCGTCATCGGAACGGTATAGACCACCTTTTTCCTTATTCTCGACTATGGCCCATACCCGATTGGAGTTTTTAGGCGAGACCGTCACCCCGATAATCCCCAAGGTGTCTTTTGGGAAACCTTCATTTTTTGAAATCTCTTTCCAGGTTTCCCCACTATCGGTACTTTTCCAAAGGGCAGAACCGTCACCACCACTGCTCAAGCTATAAGGGGTTCGTTTAGACCGCCAGGTAGCGGCATATAGAATACGTGGATTGTTGGGGTCAAGGGTCAGGTCAACAGCCCCTGCCTGATCATTGACGAATAATTTTTTCTCCCAGCTCTTACCCCCATCGGTACTTTTATATACACCACGGTTTTGGGTTGGTTTATAGATATTGCCCAAGACAGCGGCATACACTGTATTATAATCTGTAGGATGTATCCGTATCCTAGGGACATGCCTACTGTTTTTCAATCCTGCCGAAACCCAGGTTTTACCGGCATCCTCGGTTTTCCAGATACCATAACCGGAAGATACATTACCCCTTATGGTCTTTTCACCCCCACCAACATAAATCACATTGGTATCACTTTTGGCCACTTCCACGGCACCGATACTACCACCAAAATAACCATCGGATATATTGCTCCAGCTACGGCCGCCATCCACGGTCTTCCAGACACCACCACCAGCGGCCCCAAAATAAAAAAGGTTGGGTTCCCCCGGCACACCGGTTACGGCTGCGGAACGCCCTCCCCGAAATGGCCCGACCAAACGGTACTCCAAACAGGAATAGAGTTCCTCTGGGTACTCAGGAACCGTGGTAGATGACTTTTTCTTTCTTTGGGCCAAGCTTGCAGTTGGGGATAGAAAAAAGGCCAGCATGATAATGCCCGCCCAAGTGTATGGATTTTTCATTTTTCAAAGGTTCTGATTAGTCAGGACTAAAAGTAAGGAATTAATAAAACCCCATGGGGGCATATCGCATTTAATTAACATTTTTACACCAATAAAGTCCGTTTTTATTGCAAAAACCCCGGACAAACGGGACTGGGCAACCCATATCCATGTAAAGACCGCAATGTGCCGATATCCTTTGAAAACAGCAGCTATTGTGCTTATAGGTGTTATTGCGGTTTAGGTTCTTCAAGTCCGATTGATAAAAGTCACCACATCGTGGTTGGAACTGATTTGACCATAGTCCATCCACCTTCTTTTTTTTCAAAACAACGTATGGTGGAATAACCATTTAACCTGCTTCTACTTATCCCAACTTCAAAAACTGCCTTTGTTTTTTTTCTGTTGTACCAAATTTCAGAGAACCAGTATAGCAGATCGAAGTTTTCAAAATCGTAAGCCTTTTTTAATTCCACGGTATCAGCCAGTATGATCGAATGGTTCTTTGAGCTTAAAATACCTTCAACTGACTTGATTTCGATATTGCAGCAACCCGTAGCATCGACCAACCGTTTAAATTCCCCAGGAATCTTTTTTAAACCAAACCGATCTACACCTCCTTCCATAATGGGGTAAATCGCAATAGTCATCTTGATCTTTAGCAATGAATCCACTGTTTTTTGGGGCATCGGCATCGATACAAATTGTGTTTCGGTAAATCTGTTTTTCCTCATAATCTAAAAATAGTTGATTTTTAGACTGTTTGAAAAACAGAGAAGCCTTCACTATCCTTCCTTCACGGGCAAGCAGTATGGTAGAGGGTTCGCGCAAAGAACTTACGCCGCTTAAAAGTCAGAGTATCGTTACCGAATGCCCGTAGGTCTTAAATCGTTTGTAATACCTGTCACTATTATATTTTCTGACCGTTTGGCCAACCACAGAAGAAGGGGGTAACTTTAATAGCTGTTTGATAATAGACTGTCCGCCAAGGTTGTTACTTTTGTTCTGTATTGTTGTAGTAAAAACAAGAAACAAACAAGCGGGAAATCCTATTCATGGGAATCCCACTTTTAAAAAGTTTTATCGGACACTAATGAAAAACTATCAAAAAGAACAGTTTAAAAATCGTATCAAGGTGCGACTATCAAACTTTGAGGGTAAATAGCGTAAGAACCTTTACCTACTTCGTAAAAAAAGTACATAACCCATACAGCTACCGCTAATAAATTTAATAGATAATAAATTTTTTTATTCTTATTAACTAATTTTTCTTTTCCTGATTCCATAATGCACAACGGGTTATAGATAATCTTACTTTTATCTGTGTGCTTAAATTGATGTACCTCAAGAGTATTTTCAATGATCTCTTTTGGAAATATCTGTTTTTTCATAGTCTTTTCCAGTTTTATCGTCCCTATATTACCACCTAAGCCCCCATAGGTAGGTGGTTACATAGGTTTGGCCGAACCCTGCTAGTGCCGCCTATGGCCAAAAATCCACAGGATTTACGTGGGTAACGGGGAACAAGCAATTGCCAGCCCTGGTTTTTAATATCCCGTCCGTCGATTTCGTCCAACTTTTCGAATGGTTTCCCCAGTCACGTGGTCAGTTTATCCAAATCAGCGGTTTTTCCGGTTAATATCATTTCAAAGTCATCGACCCGAACTTTTGACCTGTCAATTTCAGGTTTATCAACGTAGGCAAATCCAAGAGTGATCTCTTGTTCAGGTCCATTTTCTTGAAACATTCCCTTAACCATATTCCAGTCAAAGTTTTTTAATTCGTCAAGGTTTTCCGTTTTTACTTTTAGTTCAATCACTGCTGTTCTTGATTCCGCATCCTGTTCACAACCGAACAGTAAAAACGTCAAGGGCAAACAAAAACAGGTTTTTTTGATAATTGTTAAAAACAAAAAATGTAAGGTATTTCACATTATATTTTGTGAAAAATATCCATAAAAAAGAGGTCTGCCCCAATAAAGTCCGTTTTTTTATTGCAAAAACTCCAAACAAACGGGACTGGGCAATCCATATTCATGTAAAGACCGCAATGTGCCTGTGGTTTTATCCCGCTTAAAGACTACGATATTGTTACTGCGTTGGTTGGCGACCAAAAGAAAGCCACCGCTGGGATCCAACCCGAAATTACGGGGCCAATCGCCTTGTACAGCTTCCCTGCCCACCAAGCTAAGTCTACCTGTGGCCTGATCCACTTTAAAAACAACAATAGTATTCTCACCCCGATTGGAACCATAGAGGAATTTACCGTCCTTGGACAAATGTATATCCGCACAAAAGCTTTCCCCTGTAAAATCCTTGGCCAAGGTTGAAAGGGATTCCATTTCCACATAAGTGCCATCCAAGTTTCTTTGCAATATCGTAATGGTCGAATTCAACTCATTGATTACATAAAGGTATTTTCCATCCTGTCCAAAGGCAAAATGTCTTGGCCCTGCCTTGGAAACCATATTCAATGAAGGCTGATCCGCAGGAACGAACCCATTACCTGCCAATCGGTATCGTTTAACGGCATCCAATCCTAAATCGGCAACGAAGAGCCCGTCTTTTGTAAATTGGGCTGAATGTACGTGCGGGTTCTTAACCGTATCCAACACCTTATGGTCAACAAATTGGGGATCCGGTAAAAGTGCCCCGTCTTCTGCCAATCCGAAAACAGTTAGACTGCCTCCCGTATAGCTTGAAGCCGCCAAAAATCGCCCATCATTGGACAACCCTATATGGCAGGGATGGGCTCCCACGGTGGTATTTGAATTGATTTTTGCCAGGCTATCACCATCAATGCGAAAGGCAACCACCCCTCCACTGGAATTATTATACCTGTCGGTCTCTTCGACTGCATATAAGAACTTGCTATCTGGCGAAACCTTCACAAAAGAAGGGTTTCCCATTTTTGCCGCCAATTTCTTATGGGTAAGTTCCCCCGAATCGGAATCGAAACTATAACTATAGATACCTTCACTACCGTTCTCGGTATAGGTACCCACAAAAAGGGTATGGGTTTTCAAAATCTGTTCTTCCTTACATCCAATGGCACATAAAAAAGCGAACAATAGGGAATAGTATTTTTTCATGGGCTGGAATGGTTTATAAACCTTAAAAATAACAACTTAATTCGAGAATGCCCCCCCTTATCTATCCAAATCCCTTTTTACTTCGCGCCTTAAATAAAGACCTGTGACCAATGTGGCAAGGACATCGGAAACCGGAAAGGCGACCCACACCCCAAGTTCACCTAAAAAACCAGGCAAGATCAATATTAACGGTATAAAAAAGAACCCCTGCCTTGTCAAGGTCAACAACAAAGCCGGCACCGCCTTTCCAATAGCCTGAAAGTATGCCGCCCCTACCAATTGTAAGGCGATGATCGGGGTTGCCGCAAAGACCAATCGCATGGCCAAAGGAACATGGTCCATAACAAAAGCATTGGTAACCAGTTCAAAATCAGACATATCGGGTTTGCTACTTAAGAACAAAGAAGCTATCCCGGCAGGGAAAACCATGAGTCCGACAAATACAAACGCTGCCATAAAGGCCGCATATTTAATAGCTGTATGTATCGATTCCTTGACCCGCCCATATTTATGGGCACCGTAGTTATACCCGGCAATGGGCAAAAAGCCTTGGGTAACGCCAAAGACCGGGAAAAGGGCGAACATGAGCATTCGGGACACGATGGCATAAACGGCTACCATAGCCTCACCACCCAGGTCGAACAGAATATTGTTCAACAACAAATAGGTAAGGCTCACTACCGCCTGCCTTGACAGGGTGACAAAACCCAGGGAACCAATTTCCTTGATCACATGGAACCTTAACCTCAAATGGCCCCAATTTATTTTGAGTTCCGAATTCCTGGAAACAAAAAAGTACAACACATAGGAAAAACAGAGCACATACCCAATGGAAGTGGCCCAGGCGGCACCTGCCATTCCCCAATCGAAGACATTGATAAAAAGGTAATCCATTACCAAATTACCCACTGATGGGATAATCATGGCGACCATGGCGAATCTGGGTTTTCCCTCGGCACGAATAACCGTATTTCCCATCATACATAGGGCCAGAAACGGAACACCACATACCACAATGATATAGTATACCTTGGCAGGGGTGAAAATGGCACCTTTACCACCAAAAGCCGGAATCAACCCATTGGCAAAAACCAAGCCGAATGTCACCATAATGGTCGTAACCAAAAGGGTAAGGGTAATCTGGTTCCCGAAAGTCTGCAGGGCTTTTTCCTTGTCATCGCCACCCAAGGCCCTTGAAATTATACTGGAACCCCCAATACCGATCGCCATTCCCAAGGCACCTATAAAGAAAGAGACCGGCAAAACCACATTGATTGCGGCAATGGCAATGGACCCGATCCAATTACCAACAAAAATGGAATCGACCAGAATGTTCAGCGACATGACCAATATACCTATGGAAGCTGGTACTGCCTGTCTTACAAGCAGCTTTCCTATAGATTCGGTGCCAAGCTGGTCCGATGTTACTTTTGCATCCATAGTTCACTCTAAAATTTAACCAACAACCCCGACCCAAGGGTACAGGGCATACCTCCGGGAAAAACTTCCCCCCTTTTGGGGAAAGCCTTGGGGAACCAAGCACTTTTTGGCTATTGCCCTACAATTAAAACCACAAAGATATAAGTAAGGTCCCAACTATTCCATTAGGTCCCGAACCATAAAAATCATACCAATCGGTCGATTTATTGTGGCCAAGCCTAAAAGAGGCATCCATCTGCGATGGCGCAACTTGTTACAGTCTGTTTTAGGTGCCCCCCCAACAATATCCCCCTTCTCTCCAAAACTTTTCATCAAATGCCGAACCCGTATAGATATTTTAGGTAGGGCAATGTAGTGCCCGCTAGTCAAATATTCTCTTTCCTATCCTGAATAAAACCCTAATCAATATTAGTATTGTAATTGATAATATTATTGTTGATATACATAATCCCAATATCTCTTTACTGCCGTCAATATTTTTTATTATCAGGTACAAACCTATTGGCAGGTTAAGCAACACCCCTGTAATTAGTCCTGGAGCATATTTCCCCATAATGATTGTTAATAGTAAATGTGGTAGAATCACATTCAAGACCATCATCGCGACAAAACTTAGATATAATAATTTCGAAAACATATATGTTTCAGAAAATATGAAATATTGAAATGTTACCAAATAACCAAGGGCTGTGATTATAATGACCGCAAATCTAAATCCATTAGCAGAAATTTCTTTCTGATACCTTCCAGCTGATTTACTCCATTCCGGAAGCCAAAGAGCTTCTTCGATATTATGCAGACTAAATCCTAGTATAAATAAAATCTCTATCACAAATATCCTTTTTATATTATCCAACAACCTTATATCCTGTTTCCCAAGGTATACTGGGTGAAGGCATTTTATGGTTTTTCCCTCCCGAACTATATGGGCAAGGCCTCGGTCGCCTGCCAGGTCTCTATCCAACCGGCCATCACCTTCACCCAATCGCCCCTGTCGTTCAAACACCCTATATGCTTGTAATCTTCCCCTCCTGCCTCTTCGAATTGATGTTTCCCTTCCATGGCGATTTCCTCCAAAGTTTCCAGGCAATCGGCCACAAAGGCCGGTGTGACAACAACCAATCGTTTTTTACCTTCCTTGGCCAAGCGTTCAAACTCAAAATCGGTAAAAGGTTTTAACCAAGGGTCATTGGGTAATCGTGATTGGAAGGAAATACTGAACTTGTCGCGATCCAATCCCAAATATTCGGTAACCCGCCTTGTAGTATCACAACATTGATGTCGATAACAGGTGTTATGGGCCACGGAATTAATGGTACAACACTCATTGTCGATTTTACAATGGAATTTCGTAGGATCCGATTTTCTAATATGCCTTTCGGGAATACCATGGTACGAAAACAGTAAATGGTCGTACTCAAAACCTTTCAACCCTTCCGCTATACTCTCCGACAGGACCTTGATATAGTCTTCGTTCTTATAAAATGCCGGCAACGTGGTCAAATGCATCTTGGGAAAATACTTCTTTTGCTCCTGCATTGTCTTCACTACGACGGTCTCGAAGGAAGACATCGCATATTGCGGGTATAATGGCACTAACAATACTTCATCAACCCCCTTATCGTTCAATTCTTGAAGGGCGTTTTTTATCGTCATGCTCCCATAACGCATCCCCAAGGCCACGGGAATCTGAACTTGTTGACTCACTTTTTCCGAAAAGCGTTCAGAAATGACAATCAATGGGGAACCTTCTTCCCACCATATTTTTTTATAGGCCTCTGCCGATTTTTTTGGCCGTGTCTGTAAGATGATGCCACGAACGATAATGTTCCGCAGCCAATAGGGAACATCGATTACGCGCTCATCCATCAAGAATTCATCCAGATAAGGTTTTAGATCCTTTGCCGTTGGACTATCCGGAGAACCTAGATTTGCTAATAAAACTCCTTTCATTTCATTGCTGATTTTATTATTTCCACTTGCTGCGCACCTCCCTATTTATATTTCCCCCCTACCCTTATTTTATAATAACGATGGTCTTGGGCAATTTAGAAACATATCGCAAAAATAGGTCTTGTAAAAAAACTAAACCCATTCTCTTCCCATAAGTTTTCCCTCCAATTATGTTGAATATCTGTTTTTCAGATGGATTTAACATCTTTTGCGGTCATTTTATCCATATTCCATATATAACCAAGAAATACAGCCGATCAATTAACCCTGTTATACGATTATTATCCTCTTTATTGGTGGTCCCTTTCAAAATCGGACCAAAACCCCAGCGGACATTATGGAATCATTTTTTATACTGATTGGACACCTATTGGCACCATCCGAAAGAAATTGACCCAAATCCTGAAATCGCAAGAACCATAAACCATGATAAGTGCCAAAAAAAACCTTAATGGTCAAGGGGGGCTACGTATATCTGTCCGTGAAATTGATCGGGTCTCCACAATAAATGCATCAATAGCCATATATTACGAACCCGTTCGGAAACAATCGAAAAACAGGTTAATGGCATCCTTTTTGCTATTTTTGTCATCTAAACATCAAAAGAATGCATAAAACCATATATTTTTCCTTACTCCTTACCTTGGCAACGATTGCCAACGGCCTTGCCCAAAAAATCACTTGTTCGGCCCAAGACAAAAAAGCCTTTGAGGATAAGATCATCGAAATCGATGGTTTATTGGAAAGGGATCTGGGGAAAACCATGGTAGCGGTAGGCAAGACCTTCCTAGGCACTGAATATGTGGCCAAAACCTTGGAAATAGGGGATACGGAAACACTGGTAGTCAACCTTCACGAACTCGATTGTACGACCTTCGTTGAAAATGTATTGGCATTCTCCTTGCTGCTCAAAGAGGGGAAAACCGATTTTGATTCCTTTGCCAAAAAACTTGAAACCATTAGATATAAAGATGGAAAGCTCGATGGATACGCCTCCCGGCTACACTATTTCTCGGAGTGGATCGCCAACAATGGGCAAAAAGGAATACTAACGGACATTACCTCGGAAATCGGGGGAAAGGAAATCACCAAGGAAATCAATTTCATGAGTGAACATCGGGAATTATATCCTTTCCTAAGTAATGGGGCAAATTTTGAAAAGATAAAGGCATCGGAAAACTATTTGAACGATCAAGCCATCTGTATTTTACCACAGGAAGATATCGAGGCCAATGAGCTTATGATCCAATCGGGAGACATTATCGCATTGACCACATCGATCAAGGGCCTGGATATTACCCATACGGGAATTGCATCTAGGGAAAAGGACGGCAGGATACACCTTTTGCATGCTTCCTCATCGGGCGGGGTAAAGGTCTCAAAGCTACCCTTGGCCGATTACCTTAGAAAAATCAACAAGAATACGGGGATTATGGTGGCCAGGGTCAATTGACCAAACCAATATTATAGCCAGGAACAAACCCATTGGTCTATTGGCTGTTTTTTTATGATGCCCTAAAGCAGCAAGTTGTGCACTTCCCCGTTATTTGTTGCCGTACCACCTGCTTATATAGCGTTGACGGACACCTCCCCCTTGTTGTAAAACAGACCGGCCGGTCTAAAAGCCCCAAATCCACTGTAAGCAAAAACCTCGTTATTCACCTTCTATGTTTTTGATAGTGACATTACGTATTTCTTGGGTGTCGTACCATATTTCTTCTTGAAGGCCGCAATAAAATGACTCGATGTGCTGTACCCTACCTTCATTCCGACCTCGTTAACGTTGTTCTGGCCCAATTCCAATAACCTGCGGGCGTGTTCCATCTTATAGTCAAAAAGGAAGCTATATACGGAATCCCCATAAATCTGTTTAAAACCCTCCTTCAGTTTTTTCAGGCTTAACCCTATCTGCTGGGCCAATTCGGGTAGGGAAGGCGGTTCGGCCATTTGGGCGATCATAATCTCCTTGGCCTGGCGAATACGCTTTACATTGTCCTCATCTACCAGAAACGGACACTGTTCCAAGTCGGCATCGGTGCTTTTATTGAAATAAAGCGAGATAAGCTCATAAACCTTCCCCATGATATATAGTTCTTTTATCGATGGATGTAGGTTATAGTTCATTATCTGGCTCAATACCACTGCGATGGCCGGGGAGACCGCTTCTTGCGCATAATACTTTTTCTCCTTGTTCCCATCACTCAAAAATGGGATATAATCTGCCTCGTTTGAAAATAGGGAATGGAATTTCCGGATCGTCATTATCACGGATACGATCCAGGAATTAGGTGCTATTTCCACATTCATCGGCAGATCGATATGGGCATTGTACAACAACAAGGAATTTTCCTCGGATACCTCAAGGGCGTACACACCTTCATTGAAAATGAATTTCGCATGCCCCTTCAAACAAAAATGGAATTGGATGAAAGTACTATCGATCTCGCGTACAATCCGCTGTTTTACCAAGGTGTCATTCTGGACTTTCAATACATAAAAACCGTTTTCGATCAACACCTCGGTGTAGGATCCTTGAGCGACATTTTCTTCTTCCATAATATAAGAATATCTCTGTTTTATTTAGAATAAATATAAATAATATCGAAGATAACCCCTGTATTACTTGTAAAACAGAGGTTTAACGGCAATTTACAACGAATTAGGTTCAAAATCACGAATTTCGACATTAATTATTCCTCTAGCGTTATATTTATTTAAATGATGCCTTTAATTTTGTGCCCGTTCGAATAGATTTATGAAAAATTACCACATTTCAAAACATAGTTCATTCTACACTATAGGCCTAAATTACAAGAAGGCAGATGCGCATGTCCGAGGAAGATTCAGCCTCGATGAGGCTGCTATGGAAAGTCTTTTGATGCAGGCCAAAGAGGGGGGTCTGGACGGGCTATTGGTCACCTCCACATGTAATCGCACCGAATTGCACGGGTTTGCACAACATCCATTTCAATTAATCAAGCTACTTTGCGACAATACCCAAGGGACCATTGATGAATTCCAGGAGTTTGCCTATGTATATAAGAACAATGATGCCATTTCGCACCTGTTTCGTGTGGGTACTGGCTTGGATAGCCAAATTTTGGGTGATTTCGAGATCATAAGCCAATTGCGACAAAGTTTCAACCGTTCCAAAAAGTATGGTATTGCCAATCCGTTCATAGAACGGCTTACCAATTCTGTGATTCAGGCAAGTAAACGCATCAAGAATGAGACCGAGCTCTCTTCAGGAGCTACATCCGTTGCATTTGCATCGGTCCAATATATCCTGCAGAATGTAGAAGACATCCCGAACAAGAACGTACTGCTTTTCGGCACTGGGAAAATCGGAAGGAACACTTGTGAAAACCTTATAAAACACACCCAGAACCCAAAAATAACCTTGATCAACCGAACAAAGCCCAAGGCCGAGAAAATCGCAGGTAAATTCAACCTAGTGGTCAAAGACCATGGCGACTTACAGACCGAGATACGAAATACCGATGTTCTGGTGGTTGCCACAGGGGCACAATCCCCCACAATTTCCAAGGATCTGATCTACACAAAAAAACCCTTGCTGATCCTTGACCTATCAATACCTAAGAATGTTTCCGATGACGTTGCCGAATTGGAACATGTGACGGTAATCCATTTAGATCATTTGTCCCAAATGACCGATAAGACCTTGGCACGAAGAAAAGAGTTCATCCCACAGGCAGAAAATATCATCGAAGAGATAAAGCGTGAGTTCATAAAGTGGTTGGAAACCCGAAAATTCGCCCCTGTGATCAAGGCATTGAAAAATAGATTGAATACCATGAAAGAGGAGGAGCTGGATTATCAATCCAAAAAAATATCCGATTTCAATACCGAACAGGCAGATGCCGTCTCCGACCGTATCATCCAAAAAATAACAAAACAGTTTGCAAACCACCTAAAGGATGTCAATGGGAATGCCGATGATAGTCTCGAATTGATCCAAAAGGTATTTCAGTTAGAAATAAATTCCCAATGAGCAAGATCATTAGAATAGGCACCCGCGATAGTGAATTGGCACTATGGCAGGCGAATACCGTTAAAAAGAACCTAGAGGACCTAGGTTACCAGACCACACTTGTCCCTATAAGGTCCACAGGTGACCTGGTGCTTAACAAGCCCCTGTACGAAATGGGGATTACAGGTATCTTCACCAAGACCTTGGATATGGCCATGCTTAATGGCGATATCGATATTGCAGTACATTCCATGAAAGATGTGCCTACCGTATTGCCAAAAGGAATTGTCCAAGCCGCAGTACTTAAACGGGGCAATTATCTAGATATCCTTGCATTTAAGGACAATGAGGAGTTTTTAGGTGGCAAGGATGCCATCATTGCCACAGGAAGCCTTCGCAGAAAAGCCCAATGGCTGAATAGATACCCTACGCATACCGTAGTCGACCTACGCGGCAATGTGAACAGTCGTATGCGAAAATTGGTAAACAACGATTGGAACGGGGCAATTTTCGCTGCTGCAGGGTTAGACCGTATTGGCCTGGAGCATGAACATACCATAGGACTCACTTGGATGCTACCTGCACCGGCACAAGGTGCGATTATGGTAGTGGCCTTGGAAAATGATGATTTTATCCGTGGGGCCTGTGCCGAACTAAATCATGAACCTACAGCCATCTGCACCCAACTGGAACGGGAGTTCCTTAGGTTGTTGGAAGGTGGGTGCAGCGCACCTATAGGCGCCTTGGCCTATATCAACAAAGAGGAAGAGGTCGTCTTTAAGGGGGTACTGTTGTCGGTGGATGGCACCAAAAGACTGGAGGCCGAATTTTCGGCCCCCCTTGGCAAACATGAAAACCTAGGGCGCGACTGTGCAAACAGCATCCTCAGCCGTGGTGGTAAAAACCTGATGGGTGAAAAGCAACGCGATAAGCAAAGAGTCGAAATATTCTCTACCAGAAAATTAACACAGGATCAACGGTTCTTGTTTAAGGATGGACTTGAGGTAGATTCAGCGGATTTTATAAAAACGAGTCCGACCCGCATCCATGCCAAGGTGTTGAGGGTCAAAATGAGAAATGTGGTCATTACGAGCCAGAATGCCGTCGAGGCCTTATTGACCAATGTAAGTGCGAACGAACTCCAATTCGAGAACATATACTGTGTTGGCCGACGGACTAGGCGATTGATCGAAAGCCGGATAGGCAAGGTGAGGCATTTTGAAAAAAATGCCAAAAAATTGGCCGACTACCTAGTGGATAACCTGGAAGGAATCGAAGTGACCTATTTCTGTAGCAATATGCGAATGGACGACATACCTGACATATTGACCGAAAGTGGTATTACCGTCAATGAGATAGAGACCTATAAAACGAAATATACCCCTATTGAAGTACCTGAAAATGTAAAGGGCATACTCTTTTACAGTCCGTCAACCGTTGAAAGTTACCTAGAACTGAACAAGGCGGACAAAAAAGCCTATTGCATTGGTGAAAGTACCGCAAAAAAAGCCCGGGAACATTTCCCCGAGGTATATGTTGCCAAAATACCCAGTGTTGAAAGTGTTATCGATTTGGTCAATGACACTTATAAAAACTAATATCCCCAACTTTACCGGAGTTACAATAGAACAGATATGTTGAAAAATGACTTATTCCTAAGGGCCTTAAAAGGTGAGACCGTTGACAGGCCCCCAGTCTGGATGATGCGCCAGGCAGGACGCTATTTGCCTGAATTCATAGAGATACGACAGAAGTACGATTTCTTTACCAGATGCCAAACGCCGGAACTCGCATCCGAGATTACAGTACAACCCATTCGCAGGTTTGGTATGGATGCCGCTATCCTTTTCAGTGATATTTTGGTGGTTCCACAAGCGATGGACATCGAAGTGCAGATGAAACCCAACTTTGGGCCTTATTTGCCAAACCCCGTACAGACCCAAGAAGCCGTAGATAATGTCATTGTTCCCGATATCCAAGAAACACTGGATTACGTAATGCAGGCCATTACCATGACCAAGGAAAAGTTGGACAACGAGGTGCCCTTGATCGGTTTCGCTGGTTCGCCATGGTCGATCCTTTGCTATTGTGTACAGGGACAAGGCAGTAAGACCTTTGACAAGGCCAAGGAATTCTGTTTTACGCAACCCCTTGCCGCACATCAGTTACTGCAGAAAATAACCGACACGACGATTGCCTATCTTAGGGCAAAAGTGAAGGCTGGTGTGAATGCGGTCCAGGTTTTCGATTCATGGGGAGGCGTACTTTCCCCTACCGATTACCAAGAATTCTCATGGAAATACATCCAACAGATTATCGAAGCCCTAAAGGATGAGGCCCCGGTTATCGTCTTTGGCAAAGGCTGCTGGTTCGCTTTGGGCGATATGGCCAAATCCGGTGCTGCTGCCTTAGGTGTCGATTGGACCTGTTCTCCTAAAAATGCCCGTTATTTAACAGGGGGGAACATTACCCTTCAAGGTAATTTTGACCCATCAAGATTATTGTCACCACCGGCCGACATCAAAAAGATGGTCACCCAAATGATCAATGAATTTGGAAAGGACAAATACATCGCGAATCTAGGACATGGTATCCTACCCAATATCCCATTGGAAAACGCCAAGGCCTTTATAGATGCCGTAAAAGAATACAAAAAACCTATTTAACTAAAAAAATCACTTGGTCCAATGCTTCTTGACCTTGGTGCTTATTACATAGGGTCCATAGCCAATAACGACGCTTGGAAGCTCTGCGATTTCATTGTTTCCAACACCGATCGACCAAGGCGCTATTTTCCCAAAACCCTGGAACAAAACCTGAACCTGGATTTATCGCGGATCTTCGTGGACAATAAAGTAGGGCAGTATTCGAAAAAAGATGAATTTCTTTTTGAAATCAAGGAAAAGGAACATAGGACTATCATAGGACTGGCCTACATCAAAGAAATAGACTGGAACAAAAAACAAGCTGGGCTGGCCTATTGTATAGGATATCAATATGAGGGGAAAGGTTGGGCGTCGAAAGTCATTAAGGCCTTATCAAAATGCGCTTTTGAGACATTGGGTCCGGACACCCTCCAAATTATCACCCATAAAGGCAATATAGAAAGTGTTAAAGTTGCGAAAGACAACGGCTATACTTGGCTGGAAACGTTGGCAAAAGAACATACCCTGACTGATGGAACAGCTATGGGCATGGAGCCTTGCGAACTTACGAATAGGGAACACAGCCCCAACTGAAGACCTCCTGGGTCTTGAAAAAAAGTCGATAATGAAACTGGGAAAAATTGAGAAAGACACCTATTACCATATATACAACAAAGGTATAAATGATGGTGCTATTTTTAAAAATGCCGAGAACAAACGGTGTTTTCTAAAGTTGGCCAACAAATACCTGTCCGAAAAGGCAGTGGTACTGGCGTATTGCCTTATGGACGATCATTGCCACATGGCCATTCGGATACTTTCCGACAAAGAATCCGGTATACAGGCATTTTCCGATCTTTTCAATGCCTATACCAAAGCTTTCAACAAAAGGGAAGGGAAAACCGGAAGCCTTTTTGAAAGGCACTATAAATGGATTCCCGTTAATGATAAGGATTATTTAAGGAACTTGGTCGTCTATATCCATCTAAAACCTGAAAACCATGGGATATCGAATGATTTCGGTACTTTCAAATTTTCTTCCTACCATTTGTTCACACCACATAATCACAAAAGACTATTGGAGGTGGGCAAAAAAGAAACTTTGGCATTGTTTAAAGGTTTAGAACATATGGAATATATGCATCGTGAAAAAACGGGGGAATCAGTTGGGCTATCAGGCCTACAAGGTTTTCAAAACCTTGTAGGCCTGAACAAATCCACAACCAAAGACAAATTCTACCAATACATCCAAAACCTACAAGACAGCATTACCACCAAATTAGAAGCAATCGATGGTGTTTCCAAATTCCATGAAGACCTTTGGGAACGAGCTGAAGGTGGTGGTGGCCGTACTAGGGTCATCGAAAACGGAGGGGTATTTGAAAAGGGAGGGGTGAATATTTCCGCTGTATATGGTGAGCTGCCAGAAAGTATGCAGAAATACCTTGATGCCAAGGATACTGATTTCTTCACTTGTGGCCTGAGTCTGGTGTTACATCCAAAAAGTCCAATGGTACCAACCGTGCATGCCAATTGGCGTTATTTTGAAATATATGACAAGACGGGGAACATCATAGACCAATGGTTCGGGGGCGGTCAAGACTTGACACCGTATTATTTGTTTGATGAAGATGCATCATATTTTCATTCGGTTTGCAAAAAAGTCTGTGATGCCCATCACCCAGGGTTTTATACGAAGTACAAAAAGAAATGTGACGATTATTTTTGGAATACCCATAGGAACGAGGCACGTGGTATTGGCGGACTCTTTTTCGATTATTGCAAATCGGATGGGACAATGGATATGAACGATTGGTATAATTTTGTCACTGAAGTCGGCAATAGTTTTTTAGACGCTTATATACCTATCGTTATTAAAAGGAAAGGGCTTGAATATAATCAGTTACAGAGGGATTGGCAAGAAATTCGACGTGGGCGTTACGTTGAGTTCAATTTGGTACATGACAAAGGAACCCTGTTCGGCCTACACACCAATGGCCGCATAGAGAGTATACTTATGAGCCTTCCCCCACACGTACAATGGCACTATGGCCATCATCCAGAGCCGGGCAGTGAGGAAGAAAGACTCCTAAAGGTATTGGCCCAACCTAAAAATTGGGCAGGATAGTTTGATTATGGGAAGACATATTTTCCGTACTTTTTCCTTACTTTGTATGCTACAGGTGTTCATATAGAATTATTATGATGGACCATAGGCAAGATATTATTCGATTAATTTTATTATAAAAAGCTGATTATGTACCCTATTATAAGAAATAGAAGACTACGCACATCGGAATCCATCAGAAGGTTGGTCCGGGAAACAATCATAACCCCCGATGACTTCTTAGTCCCTTTATTCGTGGTCGAAGGCAGGAATGTCAAGGAAGAAATCCCTTCGATGCCCAATTACTTCCGGTTTAGCTTGGACAATCTTGAAAAGGAAGTGAAAGAACTTTGGAAAATGGGACTTTGCTCCGTACTCCTTTTCGTTAAGGTTCCCGATAACCTAAAGGACAACAAAGGCACTGAAGCGCTGAATGCGGAAGGATTGATGCAACGTGCGATAAAAACAATCAAAAATGCCTGTCCTGAAATGTTGGTCATGACCGATGTCGCCCTTGATCCCTATTCCTCGTACGGTCATGATGGTATTGTTTCCGACGGACAGATATTGAACGATGAGAGTGTGGAGGTTCTTGCAGGGATGAGCCTCTCACATGCCCATGCCGGAGCTGACTTTGTTGCGCCAAGTGATATGATGGATGGCCGTATCCTTGCTATTCGAGAGGCTTTGGAAGATGAGGGGTATCTGAACACCGGGATCATGGGCTATAGCGCAAAATATGCAAGTGCCTTTTATGGTCCTTTCCGGGATGCATTGGATTCAGCCCCTGTCGATATAAAAGATGTGCCTAAGGACAAGAAGGGCTACCAAATGGATTTTGCCAATAGGTTCGAGGCTATACGTGAAACACAATTGGATATTGATGAAGGAGCCGATATCGTTATGGTGAAACCCGGGATCGCCTATTTGGACATTGTTCGTGAAATACGAAATGAGGTCGAGGTCCCTGTAGCTGTATATCAGGTTTCCGGGGAATATGCCATGGTAAAAGCCGCAGCAGAAAAAGGTTGGCTAGACCACGATGCGGTAATGATGGAACAACTTATCGCCATCAAAAGGGCAGGGGCCAACATCATCGCCAGTTATTTTGCCAAAGATTTTATTCGTGTGGCCAATTCGTAAAATCGACATAAGACCAATGAGAAAAGCCTTGTTTATACTAATCGGTTTATTTGCCTTTAAGACCCATGCACAGGAAGGTACACCAACTTCTCTGCATATAAATACAGATAGGGGGCTGACCTATGCCCCACTTTCAAGAATGGGAATGGATTCCACCTTTGTCCATACAAGGGTCAAATCGATAATAACGAACGGTATAAAAAATAACGCCTTTCCCGGGGCCCAGGTCCTAGTAGTCAAAAACAGTGCTATCGTATTTCACGAAACGTATGGCTACCATACTTACGATAGTGTTCAAAAGGTCTCAAGGGATGACATCTATGATCTAGCCTCGGTCACCAAGATCACGGGGCCTTTACCTGCTATCATGAAATTGGTAGACCAAGGCAAACTTGATCTTGATGTACCCTTTAGCAACTATTGGACCGACTGGAAACATAGAAAAGACAAAAAAGACCTTACCCTGCGAGAGATATTGGCGCACCAAGCCGGCCTTACACCTTATATTGTTTTTCTCAATAAGGTAATCAGGAAAAATGGCCATCTAAAAAAACGTTTTATACGTACGGAGCCGAATCCAAGATTCAACAATCAAGCATATGACCATTTATTTGTAAAAAACCGCTTTAACCACAAAATGTACCGTACAATCAACAGGTCTATAGTTAGCGATGAAAAGAAATATAGATATTCCGGGCTTACCTTTTTGATTTTCCCTGAACTTATAAGGCAGTTGACGGGGACACTCTATGAGGAATATCTGTCCGAAAAAATTTATGCCCCATTGGGAACCACAACTTTGGGCTTTAAACCCAAAACAAGGAACTTCCCGAACAAGATCGTACCTACCGAAATGGATACGATTTTTAGGCATTCACTGACCCAAGGTTGGGTACACGATGAAAATGCCTCCCTTTTGGGAGGGGTATCGGGTAATGCTGGTTTGTTCGGGACCGCGATGGATTTGGCAAAACTAATGCAGATGTACCAGAATTATGGCACTTTCAACGGTCATCGGTTTATTTCAGAGGCAACCATGAAGGAGTTTACCCGGATACAATATCCTGATAATGAAAACCGTAGGGGCCTAGGCTTCGACAAACCCTTAATAGGGAACGACACCCTTGACCTTGCTACGGCCTACCCTGCACCAGAGGTTAGCCCCAAAAGCTTCGGGCACAGTGGCTTTACGGGGACCTTCGTATGGGCCGACCCCGAAAACCAATTGGTATTTATTTTTCTTTCCAACCGTGTATGCCCAACACGGGAAAATCGGAATCTATACGACCTAAATATCAGGGGGGCAGTACAACAAGTGTTTTATCGATCGATTATGCCCGATTAGCATACAATTATTACTATTTTAGTCAGATAAACCAAACCCTATGGGAATTCTATTTTTTTACGCCTTTATCTCTATATTCTTTTCCTTCCTATGTTCCATATTGGAAGCGGTATTGTTGAGTATTAACCCAACATTCATCAATCTTAAGAAAAAGGAGGGCAAATCATATGCCGATACCTTGGAAACCCTTAAGAAGGATGTCGACAAACCTTTGATCGCCATCCTCACCTTAAATACAATTGCCCATACTGTAGGGGCGATCCTTGTGGGCGTGCAGGCAAAGGTTGCATATGCCGAATTGTACGGCAATACCCAACGAACCATTTTGGGCATTGAATTTACCGAGGACATTATGGTCGGTGTTGTATCGACCCTTATGACCATTTTGATCTTGGTTGCCTCAGAGATCATTCCAAAGACCATTGGCGCCACCTACTGGAAACAATTGGCCAACTTCACATCTAAGGCACTCCGGATCATGGTATTGATACTGAAATGGACAGGACTATTATGGATCTTACAGCTGTTCACCAAGCTCATTGGCGGGAAAGAGCACCATGGCAGTGTCCTTAGTAGGGAGGATTTTACGGCAATGGCCGAGATTGCACACGAAGAAGGGGTTTTCCAAAAATCGGAATCCGTAGTTATTAAAAACCTATTGAAATTCGATGAGGTCCTGGCCAAGGATATAATGACCCCCAGAACGGTCATGAAAATAGCCCCTGAAAACAAAACCATAAAAGCGTTTTTCGACGAAGAGCCCAAACTGCGATTTTCACGGATACCGATCTACAAGGACAAGGTCGATAACATTACCGGTTTTGTCCTAAAGGACAGGATCTTGGAAGAAATGATCGGTGAAAACGGGGGTAGTCCCCTTTCAACCATAAAAAGGGACATTCTTGTTATTGACCGAGACAAACCCATTCCCGATCTTTTTGAGACATTTATCTCCCAAAAACAACATGTAGCCTTGGTTGTTGATGAATATGGGTCCGTAAGTGGCCTGGTCTCCATGGAAGACGTGATCGAGACCCTTCTCGGGCTTGAGATTATGGACGAAAGTGACAATGTGGATGACCTGCAACACTTGGCACGTGAAAATTGGAAGGTACGGGCAAAGCGTCTTGGCCTGATCGATAAAAATGCGAACATTGAATAATGGAATCGGCCTATATCCACACACCTATCGGAATTGCCAGATTGGATGGTGATGGAAAAGGATTGGCATCAGTTACCATATTGGATGGGGATGTTCCCACAACACATGTGGTTCCTGAAGTCCTTGCGGATGCTGTTCGCCAACTTCAAGAATATTTTAATGGCCAAAGGAAAACATTCCGTCTGACCTTGAATCCCAAAGGCACCGATTTTCAAAAAAGGGTCTGGACAGAACTCCTTGAAATCCCGTACGGAAAAACCATAAGCTATTTGGAACTATCCAAAAAATTGGGCAACACAAAGGCCGTCAGGGCCGTTGCGGCAGCCAACGGAAAAAACCCATTATCGATTCTGGTCCCTTGCCACAGGGTTATTGGCAGTGATGGTTCCTTGACGGGTTATGCAGGTGGACTCCATCGTAAAAAATGGCTATTGGACCATGAGAGTCCGGCAAAACAACAATCCCTATTCTAAAATTTACCGACCATCCGGTCTTTCCCGTAACTTGTTTTCCCAAGATATAGGCCATTTGTGTATTTCATCGAACAATGGGTCCGTATATTGGTCTTAACACCTTACACGGCCCTAAAACCACCCTACAGGACAGACTACAGGGTCGGTTTTGGATGGTCTTGCCATTTTCCGTTCCATTTTTTGGCAACAACCTTCTGGTCTAGGCTCAAATACATATCCGATAATTTGTATCTTTATTTATGCTTCACAAGATACAATTAGAGAATATCCTGTTTTTGGATATCGAAACCGTTCCTGAGGTGGCCGATTACCAAGAACTGGACGATGCCAAGAAGGAATTGTGGGAACATAAATCCCAGTACCAGCGCAAGGATGTATTTACTGCCGAGGAATTCTACGATCGCGCAGGTATTTGGGCCGAATTCGGAAAGATTATCTGTATATCCGTAGGGTATTTTCATTTAAAAGGACATCTAAGGGAATTCAGGGTTACCAGCTTTCATGGCGAGGAGCCTGAATTGCTAAACGATTTCAAAACCTTGTTGGACACCCATTTTAAATATCCGAAACATTTGCTTTGTGCCCATAATGGGAAGGAATTCGATTTCCCCTATATAGCAAGGCGCATGATCGTCCACCGTATAGACCTCCCTTATAAATTGGACCTCTTTGGAAAAAAACCTTGGGAGGTGCCCCACTTGGACACCATGGAACTATGGAAGTTCGGGGATTACAAACATTTTACCTCCCTAGGACTAATGGCGCATATTCTGGGCATACCCTCGCCAAAAGAGGATATAGATGGCAGTATGGTCCGTGATGTCTACTATGTGGAAGGGAATGTGGATAGGATCATAACCTATTGCGAACTGGATGTCATAACCACGGCACAGGTCTTTTTACGATTACGCAATGATGATCTATTGGACGATTCCGAGATCAAGAAGGTTTAATCGCAGGGCGATGGCCAAAAAGGGTTTGATCCCCAGAGGCCTGTCTTGGGATAACAAAGGTTTTCCGGATAATACACAAGCCGGATCTTTTAGTTTTTCGTATTACTTTTTTATCAATAAGCCAAATTTAAAAATTTGGCGACTTTCCAGAAATGCCCAAACCATCGTTTTGGCAACGACTTGCACTATTTTTCATATACGATGTTATGCGCAGGCTTTTGGTTGTTCAATATTCGATTTCCACATTTATTGTTGATGCCGCTTGAAGTTTATTCCATTTTCCTAAACTGTTCCTTCTTGAATATCCTTTCCCCTTGGTCAATATTGCCCCAATAAATACTTCACGTTTGTTTTTAAAATCCGGTATGAATTCCACACCAACAAAAAAATCCTCTTCCAGATAAATATATTGTTTTGTCAAGTCAATTTGCAACCAACCGGGTTCAATCTTTTTTTTCTGAACTATATTTTCAAAAACGATTTTTTCATCAGGTGCATTGTCCACATTTTTGTAGAAGTTGACCCTAACAAAACTACTGTCGGATTCAAAACCCGTTCTTAAATAAACATTGACATATTTTACCCTAACAGATTTGTCGGGAATATTTATTCTTTGGGCGTTTTCAATAATGTCCATATCTTCTGAAACCGCACGAAGCCATAGGAAAGGATTGTAACTTTTAACCCCGATCTTCCTATTCCTTTTCTTTTTGTTGGTAACTATGACTTCGGTTAGTTCGTTTGTTCTGGGTTTCAGAAATATGGTTTGATTCTTTAAATTTTTGATTGGGATCTTAATGGGATGATAATTTACATGGCTTATGGTCAGACTGTCATTTAAAAACTGCTTTGGAACGCTCAGTTTAAATTCTCCATTTAGGTTTGAAATCGTTCCTTTGTTTTTATTTAATATACCGATGTTTACAAATTCAATGGGGCTTTTGGTCTCGGCATCGGTAATTATTCCGTTCATTTCGATTTCTTGTGAAAAGGATTGAAAGGTAAGAAGTTGAAACAGGATAAATATATAAATGTGGACCTTCATTTTTTCAGTTTACGCATAACGGTTGGGCTATGGGTAGTAGCGGAATAAAAAACTTTGATTCCAGTACTGCACTTGGCCAAACCTTGTTTTGGTCTTCCAAATTTACGAAAAAATTAAAATAAGGCCTGGCGGGTTAAGCACCTGAAGCGCTATTGCTTATACAACGGATTGTACACAGGGTTGTGCATAATGCCTTACCCACTATTGGCTCTTTCTAAAATCAATGACGAAAAAGATTTTACCCCAACTCTTATACATTCTTCGTCAACTTCAAAATTCGGTGCGTGATTCATGGCATTAATCCCTTTTTCAAGATTTGAACCACCTAATAAAAAATATACCCCAGGTGCTTTTTGTTGAAAATAAAAGAAGTCATCGTTAAAATATGGAATTTGTCCATAATCCATTACAACAGAATTACTACCGTAAATATCGGTCAGAATATTAATTGCATTTTTCGTTAACACCATATCATTCAATACTGTTGGGTTTTCTTGAATAAATGATGTCGAGATGAAATCATCCTTGTATTCTGATTCACTAATTATCCGCTCGATTTTTGGTAAGATATTAGGTAAATTCAACACATTGGTTTCGTAAGCAGAAGTTATTATATTAAGTTGATCACTATCCTCTTCTATGAAAAAACGCTTATCTATAAAAAGATAATCCTTGAAAATAGTATTTGGATTGCTTAACCCAATTAAAGAATCAAATGCCATCGGGATTTCCCAAGGATTTCCTCCTTCTTTTTTTCGTAGAGTTTCATTTCTTATTTGATTGTGTATCACTTCCGCATCTTCTTTTGAAAATTTACCGTTGAATTTTATCTGTATTGTTTTCTGATGGGCATATAACTCGTTTGGTTTAACCATTATCTGACCAACTGGCAAGGCAGTTATGTGCAAGGCGTATATCTCATCAATGTCCAATCCTGAAAATGTGCCACTGTCAACCATGTTTTTGGCACCTACAAAAGTTTCTTCTTCTGGTTGAAATATGAAATATATTTTGCCTTTAATAGATTCTTTGTTTTTAGATAATACTTTAGCTATTCCAAGTCCAATTGCCATATGTACATCGTGACCGCAACCGTGTTGTATTCCTTTGATTTTCGATTTATCAGGTACCTCATCAGGAAAATCATTTGGTATAGCGTCCATATCAGCTCTCCATGCTATATTTTTTCCTTCCTTTCCACCGTTTAGTATTCCAATGACACCATATCCTGCGACATTGGCCTTAACTTCCAATCCTAAATCCAATAAATATTCCGCAATGATTTTAGAAGTTCTTTTTTCCTTTCCGGCCAACTCAGGATGTTCGTGGAAATCCCTTCTAATTTTAACCAAACTATCGAAAACCTGGTTTGTATTTTGTTCAATCCTTTGGTGGATGTTTTTTTCATCCGATGACTTGCAACCGATTAAAATGCTAAATAGTAAAATAAATAATATAGTGTCCTTTTCTAATTTCATATGTCAATGTTAGTTCGGTTTTTCAGCATTATGCACAACGTGTTTGTATATGGTCTGTTGCGTGTTTCAGCAACTGATTTAGCGAATAAAAACCGAATAAATCCGTAAGGACTTTCGCAAGTAGGCGGGAAGTAAGCAATGAATTATATACGATACGGTGTTACCTACTGGCTTTTTTATTCGATTCGGTCATTAGGTTATCATCAGCAATATCAATATTATTGTTATTATTCCAACTATTGTCGTAAATCTCCCCATTTTTTTCGATTTTGTCCAACCTGACATTGAAATCATAGCAAGTAAAGATGTTATACCGAAAAAAAATGCAACCACTCCGACAGCTCTTGGAAGCATTAAATCATTATCGACTACTTTAAAAGGATATCCAGCAGTTGTTTTCATAAGTAGATCGGTCATAGCAAAAAGAGTAATCAAAAAGAAACTAGCTGCTAAAGTCGAGACAGCCATAATTGATTTTGATAATTTTGTATTCAGGTCAGAAACCAAAAAATTTGCAATTACTGCGATTGAAAATCCACCTAGTAAAGAGCTAATCGTAATTATCTGTTCTGCGAGTTTATTCCAATATTCAAATGTGATTTCTGTCATATATTCAGTTATTCAGTCCGTTTTGTAATTTCAAATTTAGTTTATTAATATCTTTTATAATCGTTAATCTGTTATGTTTTTAGCTTGCAGGCCATTGGAATCCATATCCAAAGGGACGGGACACACAACAACTTTGGCCGGCGATAGCTGAATGGGTCCCAACGTGTTCGTATATGGTCTGTTGCGTGGTCTAGGAACGAAAGTTAGCAGATAAACCACAGACAGAAAGTCCGATAGGATTTTCGTAAGTAGGCAGGAAGTAAGCAATGGATTATACGATGTTGTGCCTAGTGCAGTGTGTACTGCGTTACTTGTGGAGTTCGTTGAAAAACAAGAAACATAACCGTAATTGGGATGAGAGGCCCATTGATCTTTCTGGAAACGGGCTTAACATGGAGAGTCAGGACGGATCCACGTAAAGAAAAGGGAAATGAGGCTTGGTCTCTCGGCCAGGGGTGTATGGGCACACCGGTCAAACCGCCTTATGGGGCTTACCTTTTAAGGCTTGGCCCAGCGGTAAGGCCAAAGGCACTACCGCTGTTGTATTCTGGGTAGAACGCTATGGTAGGGGTAGGGGAGTTGAAGGAGATGGGATTGAACCTTTGTAGAGGTGTCCCTTCGGCTTCGCTCAGGACAGGCCCCACGACTTTGGTGTTGTCAAAATCGAGGGATGGGCGGTCTTGCGAGATAGGACTTGAGGGGAGTAACCAGATTATTGGTCAAGTGGCAATCGGCATAAATAGGGCAGGAGCTTTACTTACGGCTCAATTACACAAAAGGAGTGGCAAACTGGCCCGTAGTAGCGAAAGGTATCCAAGGGTAGGCTATTTTGCCAACTTACAATAGGTGGGGAAGGGCTTGTGTACCAACAAACAATGTTAATTGTGCGTATGAAGGGCCGTATGATGCGAGACTGTCACGTACGGTTCTGTGAAAAGTTAGGTGGGATTCCCCTTTACCTACTCGACTATCCTGCTCTTTTTGTACATCTTCTCTTTCCACCACCATATAATTGTGTAATACCCAATTGTTGCACCTAAAGATAACCAAGCGAAATTTATCAGAATGGTTGAGATTTCATTAGAATGTCCATTTAGAGAATTCCAAATCAAATTCCTATCCTTTATTAGAGTTACTATAACCGAAAAAATCGATCCTTGAACAATTGAATATCTCAATCGTCCTTGTTTTCTTGCCTTCCCCCAAGTTTTAATAAAATCTGTCATTTTGCTTCAATTTTCCTTTCCAGGTATTATAACCCCTTCCCCTATTGGTCTTTTTTTACTAAGTAGAATTAAATACCCACACCAATTTTAATGCTTTTTAAATATCCTGAATCTCACTGTAATTTTGACTAACGCGAAATTAATTTATTGATAACCAGTATTTTATATCTAACCAAGTATTATTCTACCCATTTGCTCGATTTTACGTTAGCCAACGTACTAAAGGTTTTGGGAGCTATGGGGGATTGCTTAGTGTCCTATTTATTAACCCCAGTTTGTTTTTTGGCTATCTTTTTCAGGTCAAGGATCCTATAGTTCATATTAGCATTGTCAATAATCAATACCCAGTCATTTCCAAAACCAACGGTTGGGGTCATAAGATCTATGACTGATTTATTGGCTATGGTTCCAATACTGATCGACTCTGCGGTTCGTGGGTTAAACCACCACGCATTTAATTTCCCTGAATCTATGAATGATGTATTTACGGTTATGGCTTTGCCAACAGGAATATAAACCATTTCATAGCTACCTGAACTATCTCTAAAAGCACAGATGTGCTCTCCTTTTTCACCTTGTCCTTTTACAATTATGGATTGATCTGGGATTCTATTTAATTGAGGCCTCGATTCAATGAGCATTTTCAGATATCCTACCTGAAAAGCTCCGGGTCTATCAATGGCCTCTGTCCAATATCTATCAGCATGGTTGATTTTTTCTTCACGGGGATTCCAAAATTGCCAGATACTATGGTGTCCATATGTAACACCGCAGGCACCTGAAAAGACCGAACGATACGTTTGTTTTCGAACGTCGTAATCCCTGTAATATCCATTCTCAGGATTCCATGTCGGCCATGGGCTAACAGGATGATCTTCGTAATTGGGTTCTGCGTCAAGTGTGGGTTTGGTTGGTGTCAGATTATAATCCCTTTGAATAAAATCCCATATCGGCACATCATGTCCTTCTCCGTGTCCCGATTGAATCATGTTAAGGTCTAACCATGCTTCGTTATGAATATATTGTGAAGTTGACATCTCTCCAGCCGATGGATGATAAGTAATCAATGCATTATTGTTGGTTTCTTCCAAAATCCCATTTGCCATAGCCTGCCAAATCGAGCGCCAGTCGTTGTCATCTTTCACAGGTGGCCGGTCCCCTCCAAGAATCCATATTATATTTGGATAATCCTTATATCTTTTACCAATCCACAAACCATAGGTATATGCATTTTCAGGATTAAAGACCACTGGGCCTTCGCCCCATAATTGGGCAACTTTATCTCCCCATGTAGGCAATAGCCCCATATAAAGTCCCCTATCCGATGCAAGTTGGACCACCGTATCGATCAATTGGAAATATTTTTCATTGGGTGTGGTTGGATCCATATCCTTAAGTGGAACTTCGCCATATTGATTTGGTGTTCCCAATCCGTCAAACTCGGCAAGAACAGCTGCCTGGATAACGTTAAAACCCTTTTGCTGTCTGTTGTCCAGATAGGTTTCGATTTCCTGCAATTTCAAACGATGGAACAGTTCCCATCCAGTATCTCCAAGCCAAAAGAAGGGTGTTCCGTCCTCGTGACATAAATAATGCCCATTTCCAGAAACAATCAATTTTCCATGTTGCCAGCTATTCTGCCCAAAGCCGGAAGATACTACTATGGAAAAAAGTAAGACCAACAATCCTTTTGTCATATTTCTAATATTTTACAAATCCATAAATCCAAATCTGTTGCGTTAAGTTGTTGAATAGACCGGGTCGATATCGTTGATCGGCAACGGTCTTGTGTATGGTTAGTTGCGTGTACCAAGCACTAAAGTTAGTAAATAAATCGCAAATAGAAAGCCCTATCGGACTTTCGTAAGTAGGCTAAAAGTAAGCAATTAATTATACACCTTGTTACCTGTTGGCTTATCTGCCGTCAAATGTTTAGATAAAATCTTTCTTTGCTTTTCGATTTACCGCCGATTTTATTATAAGAGTCTATTGCTCTTTCGTTAAAAAAATCGGGCGTTTGCCATTGAATTAAATTGCAATTTATAGTTTTGGCGTGTATTTTTATTTTATCAACAATTTGTGTTCCTATGCCTTTTCCTCTTGTCTGTTCTTTTAAGAATAAGCAGTCGGGATAGATATAATAATTTGCATCTCAAGTAGAAAACTGCTTCGTAAATGTTGCATAACCAATTATGATATCGTCGTTTTCTACAACTAAACAATTTAAAACAGGATTTTGCCCAAAAATAGAATTGGATAATACGTCCAATTTATTTTCTGGGTCGTATTTTGATTTTTCATATTCAGCGTGTTCCTTACACAAAGCAATAATTTGTGGCAAATCCTTTTTTTGGGCAAATCTAATTTCCATTTCTTGATATTTAACAGGCACATTCCATCTGAACTCCTTTTGATGGATGCGTTCCATTGGTCGCATAGCCATCAAATTCCCACCACTCGATTCCGCTTATAAGTTCTTTTGCTTTAAATCCAAGTTTGGTCATTTTCAAGGCACCTTTTTTAGAAGCGTTGCAACCAATTCCGTCACAATAACATACATAGGTTCTTGACCTGTCCAATTTCCTTGTGCTTTCCCCGTTCATTCCTCTATGCGGAATATTAATCGCAGTCGGAATATGTTCTTTGTCAAAGCCAAAAGTTTGTCGAGCATCCAGGGCCATTATATTTCCGTTGTTTCCCAACCAATACCAAAAAATTTATCTAACGATATTGCGATAATTACCGCAAGACCTGAAAATGGAACCTTATCAGGTATTGGGATTTATGAAGATGAGATTCTTGCAGTTATGCATCAAGAAAACTCTTTGGGTACAAGGGATTTTCTGGATTTAGACGATTTTGTAAATACTCATTTGATAATCCATTCTTTTCCTTTGGAAACGGTCTCAGTATATGGGCAATTTTTAAAGCCGAACAAGATAGCACCACTCAAGATTTCCGCTATTCCGCTAACCGAGGTTGCCTTAGAAATGTGGGAATAATGTGTAAAATCTTTTAAATTGCCTGATAATTTGATTTTTAAACGAATTGGCAGAAATGGATTAAAAAGGACGCATCATTTAGTTTTCCGAAAATCCGATAGGTCAAAGAAATATATTAACGATTTTATTTCAAATCCCGAAGATGATTTTTCAAAGGTTTGAGTGGTTTTTAGCTTGCAGGTAACAACCCAATGGGTATTATTTCCCACAACTTGGATACACCCTAGGCAATCGCACCTAATTATTATACTTCAATTGAATATAAACAGGGAAATGATCGCTATAGCCCCCTAAATATTTACGACCTGCATAGGTTCGGAAGGGTGTACCCTTGTGTCTTCCCTTCCATTCGGTCAATAAATATCCGTCAAAAATATTGGCATGGGCAAAACTGTGGGTTCCCTTCTCATAATTAAAGAAATTATGGGAAACGATGATCTGATCGAACAAACTCCAACTCCTTCTATAATTGGCACTCCCCCTATTGGGCGATTCTATCTTTTCCATAGGGTTGTATAGCCCCGTACCATCGATCAATGACTGGATACTCTTTGAACTTGGGTCATCGTTGAAATCTCCCATGATAATGTAATTCGGTCCTGGGTGCCCTGCCTCGATCTGTGCCATTTTGAGCTTAATGGTCTTGGCAGCTTCCATTCTTTTATGGTCGGTGGCAACATCACCGGCCCTACGGGATGGCCAATGGTTGACAAAGACATGTACGGGCTCGCCATTGAGCTTGCCATGGACATATAAAATATCCCTTGTGGTATCCCTTATCCCTTCTTCATTATATAACAACAAAGGAATAGGCTCGGAATACAATACCTCAAAATAATCATTATGGTACAATAAACCGGTGTCTATTCCCCTTTCATCGGGGGAGTCGTAGTGCACATAACCATAGTCCACGTCATACAAAGGTCCTGCATTGATCAAATCCTGTATCACGGTCTTGTTCTCCACTTCGGCTATACCCACCAAAGCGGGAGGTCTCCCTGTCGATTCCAGACCGATTTTAGAAATAGTGCTAGCCAGCTTAAAGACCTTTCTCTTATATCTTTTTGGTGTCCATTTCTTAAAACCCTTAGGCGTAAAATCATCGTCCAAGGTATCGGTATCGTCCATGGTGTCAAAAAGATTCTCCAGATTATAGAATGCTATTGTATGAAGGTCTTGTCTCTTTTTCTTCTTAAAGAATGAAAATACCATGCATTTGGTTTAAGGGAAAGCAAATTTACAAAAATAGCTTGGTCAGTATTATGTAAATTTGCATATTGAATGAAACTATGTTAGAAAAGAAAACTATAGAATACGAAAAGGTAGTCCTTATAGGTGTCATCAACAAGAACCAAAACCAAGAAAAGGTAGACGAATATCTTGATGAACTTGAATTTCTTACCTATACCGCAGGAGGGGAGGTTATGGGACGCTTTGTACAGCGTATCGATGTCCCCAACCCAAAGACCTTGATCGGTAGTGGTAAGATGCAAGAGGTAGGGGACTTTGTAGAGGGGAACGATATAGGGTCCGTTATTTTTGATGATGAGCTCTCCCCTGGACAGCAACGTAATATCGAAAAACAATTGCGATGTAAGATTTTGGACCGTACCAGTCTTATCCTGGACATATTTGCCCAACGGGCCCAGACAAGCTATTCAAGAACCCAGGTAGAGTTGGCACAATATGAATATCTTCTTCCCAGGCTTACCGGATTATGGACACACTTGGAACGCCAAAAAGGGGGTATTGGGATGCGTGGCCCAGGTGAGACGGAGATAGAAACCGATAGACGTATTGTTCGTGACCGTATTTCGTTACTGAAGAAAAAATTATTGAAGATAGACCGGCAAATGGAAACGCAAAGGGGCAATAGGGGGTCTCTTGTACGTGTCGCCCTAGTCGGATATACCAATGTAGGGAAATCAACTTTAATGAACGTCATTAGCAAAAGTGATGTCTTTGCCGAAAACAAGCTTTTCGCCACCTTGGACACTACGGTACGGAAAGTAGTGATCGGCAATCTTCCTTTTTTACTCGGTGATACCGTAGGGTTTATTCGGAAATTGCCAACACAGTTGGTCGAGAGTTTCAAAAGCACTTTGGACGAGGTCCGGGAAGCCGATCTTCTATTGCACGTAGTTGACATATCACACCCCAATTTCGAGGAGCATATAGCATCTGTAAACAAGATATTGGATGAAATTGACAGTGCCGATAAGAAAACCATTATGGTTTTCAATAAAATCGACAAATATCAGCACCAAACCATAGATGACGATGATCTGGTTACCGAACGTACTGCAAAACATTTCACGATTGAAGACTGGAAACACACATGGATGCAACGTATCGGGGAAAATGCATTGTTCATTTCGGCACTGAACAAAGAAAACCTTGATGAATTCCGTAAAAGGGTCTATAGTGTCGTCAGGGATATACATGTAACACGATTTCCTTATAACAATTTTCTTTATCCGGAACACCTAGACCAATATTGACCAATGAAAATCAACGAAAAATATGCCGTTCATCGGATAAATAATACCGTTGGTTTTTTCACCACATTTTAGGTCGGGTTCACAACATAATTTAGGGCAGATCACACTTGCCGACATATATTTGTATTGTAATTAAGTGATCGTATCGGCCCCAAACCAATCCAGGAACTTAACCTAAAGAATGCCAGTGCAAGTCCCCAAACGAGTACTGGACCTACTAAAGGCTACCCAATCGGTGCCGGAACCAAAGTCAACCTACTTAGCTAAAAAAGTCCTTCCCAAAAGGACTTTTTTTATGGAATAACACTTTAAGCCTTTCCGTAACCCATACACTTTGATAGGCCACACTACGAATTCAGCACAGTTTACAACATTAATTTACGCATAAATACCATAGCCACTATATTCGCAATGTATTTATGACTTATTATCGAGTCCCGAACGAATCGTGGTCCGACCTATTAAATAAGTATTTGGAATCAACCCGTTCAAAATTGACAACTAGGATACAATTTGGCGGATTGATCCAATTAAACAAAAAGCCCTGACAATATTGTCAGGGCTTTTTTATGTTAAGAATCCAATTGGTGTTAGAAAGCATAGTTCAGGCCAAACAACCAATAGCTCTGAATCTCATTATCGATATTGTCGAAAGAAGCCGATGCATCAGGTGCAGGGCCGTTCAAGGCGTAATTAAGGGCCTCTTGCTTGTTGTCCCTTAATCCAAATTCAAATCCTAGACCAATTCCGTTCCATATGGTATAACCAAAGGAGTTGATCCAAGTCCAATTCGATAAATCGGATGATTTATAACTTTGGAACATTGAAAGGTTGGTCTTGAAATTGACCTTCCCGATTTTACGTGTATAATCCGCAACGATCTTCGCACCCAATGATGATTCGAAAATATCGTCCTCACTACTGAAAACGAAGTTATAGTTCAAGGGGTGTATTACAACCACCAAATCGGTAATAGGTGTCCATGTGGCACCAACACCCAAATCCAAGTAACCTGGGTCGTTGAAGTTGCTCAATATCGTGGTCCTATATTCCCCTAAGGCAGATATAGCGAATTTTTCACTTATTTTTCGTCCGTAAAGTGATGAGATGGTGAATACATCCGTTGCTTCCTTAAAACTGTCATCGTCTGTGGCATCATCCTTGTCATCGAACTTTACCCAAGCTAGATTTATGTTTCCTGAATTTCTCCAGAAAAACTTCTCCTGGTTAAGGTTGGCAAACCCATTGACCGTTACACCGATATTACCGGCATTGGAATTGGCGGCACTTTTTGAATACCAATTGTTAAAACCAGAAAGATTGGCCCCGATTGTACCGAATGCTCCCTTTTTCCAGCCTGGGAGGGCATCGATTTGTGCCTGTAGGGCATCTACCCTACCTTGAATTGCAGCTATCGAGTCCTTTTTTGGCCCTTGTAAGGCCTTAAGTTCGTCAGCAGTCTGTGCGTAAGTAGCTGATAATATCAAAAACGCAAATAATGGCAATAGTAAATTTCTCATAATGCTTAGTGTTTAATTTTGTTATGAAGGGCAAAAATAAGAATTGTTGACCATAAACAGTTACTGTTGGCAACAATTATCCCTTTTTGTATAATGGTACGGAAGAACAGGCTTCCCCGTACATAATACGCTTGGCTACTGGCAATAATTTTCCGGTTATGAATAAATAGGCATTTTGTGGAACGGGTTTATTGCTACACCCTTTAATAATAACGGGCTTGTCCCTGTAGGCTGAAACATCGAGGCCTTCAATTACGGATTGATAAATCGAAGTTTCCAACGTTTCCAAGTCCCCTTGCACCACTCTTTTGGCATAAGGGTACAATTTGGTGCCAACAAGCATATAAGCCCATCCTGGGACTATAGCGTCGGTAGAACAATCTACCGCAACGTATTTATCCTGGTACTGTTCCCAATCGTGTTCGGCAATGCTGGCCCTGAAATCTTTTTCCCTTAGCACAAAGCCTTCGTAAAGCCACTCTTTGATATCCACCAATACACGTTCCCCAACGGGATAATAATCTTCCAGGTCAATGGTTTTCAATTGACTTTGGGCCACACGGTTGATGATTTCCTTTTCCACGGACTGTAAGTTAAAAATAGATTCGTTTAAAGAGATGCTACTATTGGAAGTACCTAAAGCAATCCCAATTCCAATTTTGCCTCCTCACTCATTAAATCCTGGGTCCAAGTAGGGTCAAAGGTTATTTCAACGATTGCATTATTAACGGCATTCAACGATTTCACCTTCTCTTCCACTTCTATGGGAAGGGTCTCTGCCACAGGACAATTAGGCGAGGTAAGGGTCATTAGGATCTTTACGTCATTGGCCTCGTTCACAAAAACATCATAGATCAATCCCAGTTCATATATGTCGACAGGAATCTCAGGGTCATAGATCGTTTTTAGTACCTGTACTATTTTCTCGCCCAATTCCTGGGTATTTATTACTGCTTCACTCATTCTTGAAAATTTATAGGTTTACGAGCTTATATCTTCATTGAACAAACCCATAATCTGGATCCATCCGGCCATAATCCCATAAACACTTTTTAATTTAATCGGGTCTGGTAGGCAATGGCATATATCTTCAATTGTTTCACCATACTGACCAAACCGTTTGCCCGGGTCGGGGACAAATGTTCCTTCAATCCAATCTCATCTATAAAACCAATATCCGCATCTATAATATCCTGGGGTCTCTGATTACTAAAGACACGTATCAAAATGGCAATGATCCCCTTGGTGATAATGGCATCACTATCTGCTGTAAACACCAATTTATCCCCTTTCAATTCGGCATGTACCCAAACCTTACTTTGACAACCTTTAATGATATTGCTATCGGTCTTATACTTCCCATCGATCAAAGGAAGTGATCTGCCCAACTCTATCATGTACTCATAGCGCTGCATCCAATCCTCGAACATCGAGAATTCATCTACGATCTCTTCTTGTATTTCCTTTATACCCATCACCTGCTTTTATACAAAAATACAATAAGTATTATACCTTTTCAATATTTTGGACATCCCCACCTTGATCAAAGTAACATGCCCTTGGCACGCTTTACCCCATCGGCCAGGACATCTATCTCTTCCTTGGTGTTATAAAAACTGAAACTGGCACGTACAGTGCCGGGAATGCCGTAGAAGTCCATAATCGGTTGTGCACAATGGTGTCCTGTGCGTACGGCAATTCCTAATTTATCAAGAATGGAACCCATATCATAAGGGTGTATACCTTCTATATTAAAGGAGATAACAGAAGCCTTGTTCTTAGCGGCACCATAAATACATAACCCTTCAATGGTCAACAATCGGTCGGTTGCATATTCCAGAAGCTCGTGCTCATAGGCCACAATCGCATCAAAACCTATAGCGTTCATATAATCCAAGGCTACACCGAAAGCGATTCCTCCACAGATATTGGGTGTGCCGGCCTCAAACTTATGGGGCAGATCTGCGTATGTGGTTTTCCCGAAAGTAACCTCGGCAATCATTTCACCACCTCCTTGATAGGGCGGTAATCTAGTGAGCCATTCTTCCTTGCCATACAACATGCCTACTCCCGTAGGGCCACACATTTTGTGGGCGGAAACGGTATAAAAATCCACATTCAATTCCTGGACATCCGCTTTAATATGGGGTGCGGCCTGTGCACCGTCTATCAATACCGCAGCACCTACTTTATGGGCGGCATCGATTATTTTCCCAATCGGGTTTACCGTTCCCAAAGCGTTCGACACATGGTTACAGAAAACCAATCTGGTTTTATCCGATAATAATCCATAGTATTCATCCAAAAGCAATTCCCCTTCCCCATTCATAGGAATAACCTTTAGGATCGCCCCTGTACGTTCACATAGCATTTGCCAAGGAACAATATTGGAATGGTGCTCCATGGCCGAAACGATAAGTTCATCCCCTGGCTTTAGAATAGACGAAAAGCCATTTGCCACAAGATTGATACCATGGGTGGTTCCTGGGGTGAAAATAATCTCATGGGACTTGGCAGCATTAAAATGTTCTTGGATCTTTATACGGGCCTGTTCGTATTTGTCGGTTGCTTCTTGGGACAGTGCATGCACCCCCCTGTGGATATTGGAGTTATAAGTGCTGTAGTAATCCACAATAGCGTCTATTACCTGCCTTGGTGTCTGGGAAGTGGCCGCATTGTCTAAATAGACCAAAGGTTTCCCGTTGACTTCACGGTTTAGAATTGGAAAATCCTTTCGAATCGTTATTGGATTAAAGGTGGTTTTTCCCATTTCACAGATCAAAACCCAAACGCACCCCTAACTTTTCGGCTATGAGTCGGTTTATACTTGTTTTCAACTCGGGAATACGAACACTCTCCAATACATTATTGGCAAAAGCGTACATCAACAAAGCCTCGGCCTCTTTTTTTGGGATACCCCGTGATTGCAGATAGAATAGCGCATCCTTATCCAACTGTCCAATGGTACAACCATGGGAACATTTGACATCATCCGCAAAAATCTCCAATTGCGGTTTGGTATTTATGGTTGCCTTGTCGCTGATCAGGATATTATTGTTCTGCTGGAAAGCATTGGTCTTTTGTGCAATCTTGTCAACTATGATCTTTCCGTTGAAGACCCCGGTCGAATTTCCCCCATAAATACCTTTATAGTCCTGATGGCTTTCACAATTTGGCTCAATATGGTGTACCAACGTATGGTGGTCTACATGTTGTTTGTCGCACAAGATGGTGATACCTTTCATGGTGGAATCGATACGTTCCCCATTCTGGTGAAAATTCAGGTTGTTTCTTGTGAGTCTACCCCCAAAAGAAAATGTATGCACCTTGACCACACTATTCCTTTTTTGATTGACATAGGTATTGTCGATCAAAGAAGCTGTATCGGTGTCGTTCTGAATCTTGTAATAATCAACAATGGCATTTTCAGCCGCAAAGATCTCGGTTACCGCATTGGTCAACACCTCGTTCGAGGTTAAACTTTGGTGCCTTTCGATAATCTGAAGTTCGGCATTCTCCTCGGCAACAATCAGATTCCTAGGCTGTATCATCAAGGATGTCTCGTTTCCTGTAGAGAAGTGCATGATCTCCACTGGTTTTTTGGGCATTTTATTCTTTGGAATATAGATAAAGGCCCCTTCCCTACTAAAAGCGGTGTTCAAAGTCGTCAAGGAGTCTTCCTTGGAGGCCACTTTATTAAAATACACATCGATATATTGTCTGTACATTGGCTTGTTCAAAGCCGCGCTCATTAAACAGATATCAACCCCATCATGGGTGGTCTCGGAAAGAAAGGAAGAATAGATCCCATCAATAAAAACGATTTTATACGTATCTATCTCTTGTAGGAAATACTTCTTTACTTGTTTGTTCTCCAATACATTCACCTCTTTTGGGAAAATGCTGAAATCTATCTTTTGAAGATTTTTCAAGGAAGTATATTTCCAAACTTCCTCTTTTTTGGTAGGGAACCCTTTTTCCTCAAAGTTCTTGAACGCTTCACACCTGATGTCGTGCACTGGATGATCAACATCGACCTTGTTCTCAAACGCCATGAAGGAAGAAATCAATTTATCTTTTAAATCCATAATAACTCTATTGATGGTGGCCTTTACATACTACCGATTGAACTGCTTACCGTTGTTTTATCCCGCTGTCTCTTTTTTTACCCAATCGTAACCTTTTTCCTCTAGCTCATGGGCCAACTCCTTTGTACCCGATTTTACGATCTTACCTTGGTGCAGTACATGAACAAAATCTGGTATTATATAATCTAGTAAGCGTTGGTAATGGGTAATCACGATAACGGCATTATCCTTGCTCTTCAATTTGTTCACCCCATTGGCCACAATTCGTAGGGCATCGATATCGAGACCGGAATCGGTCTCATCCAGAATAGCCAATTTCGGTTCCAACATGGCCATTTGAAAGATCTCGTTCCGTTTCTTCTCCCCACCTGAAAAACCTTCATTCAAGGAACGTGATAGAAATTTGCGGTCAATCTCCAACAACTCGGCTTTTTCCCGGATCAGTTTAAGCATATCCTTTGCCGGCATGTCCTCCAGACCTTTGGCCTTACGCCCTTCATTGATTGCTGTTTTCATGAAATTGGTCACGGATACCCCAGGTATCTCAACAGGGTACTGAAAAGAAAGGAAGATACCTTTATGTGCCCTTTCCTCAGGGGATACATCTTCGAGGTCCTCCCCATCGAGGATTATATTGCCTTCGGTTACCTCATATTCCTCTTTACCTGCAATAATCGAGGCCAAAGTACTTTTTCCCGATCCATTGGGGCCCATAATGGCATGTACCTCCCCCTTTTTCACTTCAAGATCTATTCCCTTTAGAATTTCATTATCTTCGATACCTGCATGCAGGTTACTAATTTTCAACATCCTCTACTTTTTATAAATTTTATCCCACTGAGCCTTCTAGGCTTATTTCCAATAGTTTTTGTGCCTCTACGGCAAATTCCATAGGCAATTTGTTCAAAACCTCCTTACTGAATCCGTTCACGATCAAGGCTATGGCCTTTTCGGTGTCTATGCCACGTTGGTTACAATAAAAAATCTGGTCTTCACCAATTTTACTGGTCGTGGCCTCATGTTCGATCTGTGCCGTTTTATTCTTCGCTTCGATATATGGGAAAGTATGTGCCCCACAATCGTTGCCCATTAATAGGGAATCACATTGTGAAAAGTTCCTGGCATCCTTTGCACGACTACCCACCTGTACCAGGCCCCGATAACTGTTTTGGGATTTACCTGCGGAGATTCCCTTCGATATGATCGTACTCCGGGTATTATTACCGATATGTACCATCTTGGTTCCGGTATCTGCTTGCTGGTAATTGTTGGTGACCGCAATGGAATAGAATTCCCCGATCGAATTATCCCCCTTCAGGATACAGGAAGGATATTTCCAAGTGACGGCAGATCCTGTTTCAACCTGTGTCCATGATATTTTCGAGTTCTTATGGCATATTCCCCTCTTGGTAACGAAATTGAAGACCCCGCCCTTACCTTCCTTATCACCTGGGAACCAGTTTTGTACCGTTGAGTATTTGATCTCGGCATCATCTAATGCGATCAACTCGACCACGGCGGCATGCAATTGGTTCTCGTCCCTAGATGGAGCCGTACAACCCTCCAGATAACTAACATAGCTACCTTCATCGGCTATGACCAATGTTCTTTCGAATTGGCCGGTTCCTGCTTGGTTGATCCTAAAATAAGTCGACAGTTCCATAGGGCATCTAACTCCCTTTGGAATGTAACAGAAAGAACCATCGGAGAAAACCGCAGAGTTTAGGGCCGCATAGAAATTGTCTTTTTGGGGCACTACAGACCCTATATATTTTCTTACAAGTTCAGGGTGTTCTTTAATCGCTTCGGAAATGGAACAAAAAATTATTCCTTTTTCCGCCAAGGTCTTTTTAAAGGTCGTGGCCACTGAAACAGAATCCATAACTATATCCACGGCGACCCCTGTCAATTTCCTTTGCTCATCCAAAGATATTCCCAGCCTCTTGAAAGTATCCAACAATTCAGGATCTACCTCATCCAAACTATTGTATTTCGGCTTGCCATTTGGGGCGGAATAATAGGATATTGCCTGAAAATCAGGTTTTTGGTAACCTATATTGGCCCACTCAGGCTCTTCCATCAGTTTCCAAGCCTTAAAGGCTTCCAATCGCCATTCGGTCATCCATTCGGGTTCTTCCTTCTTTTTGGAAATCGCAATGACAATTTCCTCGTTCAGTCCAACAGGGAAAGTATCCGATTCAATATCCGTATAGAAACCGTATTCGTATTCCTTGGTCTCAAGTTCCTTTTTTAATTCCTCTTCAGTATATGCCATATTCTATTTTATAGTGAAAAGCTTTCTCCACACCCACAGGTACGCTGTGCATTAGGGTTGTTAAAAACAAAACCTTTCCCGTTCAATCCTCCGGAATATTCCAAAACCGTTCCCGCGAGATATAAAAAACTTTTTTTATCTACGATTATACGTACCCCGTTGTCCTCGAAAAGTTTATCGGTATCGGCTATAGAGGTATCGAAGTCCAATTCATATGAAAGACCACTGCACCCCCCGCTTTTGACACCGACCCTAACATAATCCTTTGAAGGATCAAAGCCTTCCTCTGTCATTAAGCTAGTTACCTTTTGTTTAGCTGTTTCCGAAACTTGTATCATTAATTTATTTTGATTCTACGATAGTCCACAAATATAGGTCATAAGTAGGGTTCTACAATAAAACCTAACATTATTATAACGTATACACCCATAAGGGATATCTATTACAACCCCAAACAAGAAGAAACCATTAATGCCAAATAGACCTATTTAGCAAAGATCGATCAATTCATTGAAAGTGAAGAATTTAAAACCCTACCAATAAATTATACCTTAAATCTAATGGATTTATTTGTAAAGCTCCCTATAATACTGTTCTGCCATTCGATTACTACCGAACTCCGGCAGAACATCATCGATACTTTGGAATATTATTTTTTGCCATTTCTTGGGGTTGTCATAATAGGTGGGCAACACCTCGTTCTCAAGAATATCGTATAAATTATCACTATCGATCTTATCTTGGTCCCAAGTAGGCATATCATGGTCTATTTCCGGTAAAATAAAGGAATTTACACCGTTTTTTTCGAATTCAGGCATCCAACCATCGTTTGACGAGACGTTGACCGCACCGTTCATGGCCGCTGTCATACCACTAGTTCCAGAAGCTTCCCTTGTGATCCTTGGTGTATTTAGCCAAATATCGGCCCCATATTTCAATTTACGTGACAATTCGATCTCGTAACCTACCAAAACCGTCAAGTTCGATCTCTGTTTGGAATAATGGACCAAGTGGTTGAAGATATCTATGGCATAAAAATCATACGGATAGGGCTTGCCGGCCCAAATGATCTGTACGGGATATTTCCCATTATTGATCAGCCTTTCGAAACGTTCCAGGTCATTGAGCAACATATCGGCTCTTTTGTACCCTGCAAAACGTCTGGCCCAAACCATGGTCAACACATTGGGGTCAAAAAGCTTATTGGTTTGGCTCAAGACAACGTCGAACAACTCTTTTTTAAGCTCGGTCTTTCTTTTCTTGTACAATTTTGCATCCTTGGCAAGGTGTGCCTCCCCAATAACCCCATCTTGCCAGAACTTCTGGTTTTGTGCATTGGTAATAGGGATGATCTTACTTATACCTGAATATTCCTTCCACATATTCCGGGATACCTTGGCATGCAGCTTGGATACCGCATTGGATTTTTTGGCCATCCTTAGGGCAGACACCGTATAATTGATCATGCCGCCATTGACCATCTCTTTCTGTAGTTCCGGTTCGGAAAGAAACCTTCCGAAGAACCCACAACGGTTCAAATGACGCCCATCCCGCTCTTCATTACCTGCCTTCTCAGGGGTATGTGTCGTAAACACCATCTGGTCTTTTTTTATGCCCTTATCCCGAAGGTAATAGAATGCAGGCAAAGCATGGCCCTCATTGAGGTGGTATATTTCGGCCCCTCCCAAGGCTTCGACTATTTTGGCCCCGCCAATACCCAAGACGATACTTTGGGAAATACGGGTTAGATAGTTCGCATCGTATAGGTGGTTGGTGATGGTCTTCGACAAATAATCGTTTCCTTCAACATCGGTAGTCAACAAATATAGTGGGACCGTGCCAAAGATCTCCGGGTTTAAAACCATGGCCCGTACCTTTACAGAAGGGTTATCGTGCAATTTAACCTCTACTTCTATTCCGGAATCCTCTAGGAAATCATAGTTTTTTTCAATAAAATTGGTGTTCATGGTCTGGTCACCGTTCCGTCCTTGGTCATAATAACCATATTTCCATAACATTCCGATACCGATCATATTCTGCTTGAGCTCATATGCGGATCTCATGTGCGATCCCGCCAAAAACCCGAGTCCACCAGAATATATGTTAAGGGCTTGGTGAATCCCGAATTCCATGCTGAAATAGGCAACTCTCTTCTCAAATTTTTTGGCTGGGGTGTATGGCATATGCCATTGGCTGTATTCAGAGGTCATAATATTTTTATTTGAGCCAAAATTAATCAATATGGACAATCATTGGAGCCATAGTCAAAGAAAGTTTACAGTTGTTGAGGTTGTTTTTTTCACACCCTTTATCGCGAACACAACCATATAACCCATAAAATGCTGTATATCAAAATTTTAACAAGAACAAAATCCATGGATTCTGTTCTTTTGCACATAAAATAAAAATTACTATGATATCCTTCTTATTTTTGCGAAATGTTGGAGAACAAAAATCAGGAAAAAACAGATTTGGAATCGTTGGGTGAATTTGGTTTGATAGACCACCTTACCGATCAATTCGCCATTAATCAAAAATCAACGATCAAGGGCATAGGTGATGATGCAACCGTACTTGATTTTAAGGATTACAAGACCATAATCTCTACCGATCTTTTGATTGAGGGAGTCCACTTCGACCTTAGTTATATGCCTTTGAAACATTTGGGCTACAAGGCTGTCATGGTCAACCTTTCCGATATTTTTGCCATGAATGCCAAACCTACCCAAATAACGGTATCCATAGCGGTATCGAACCGGTTTCCTTTAGAGGCCCTGGAAGAGCTCTATGCCGGCATTGCCTTGGCCACGGAAATCTACAATGTCGATCTGGTCGGGGGCGACACCACCTCTTCCCTAACAGGGCTTATCATTAGTGTAACCGCAATCGGTGAAGCAAAAACAGGGGATATCGTATATCGGTCTGGGGCCAAGGAAAACGACCTTTTGGTCGTGACAGGTGATCTTGGTGGGGCCTATATGGGCTTACAGGTCCTGGAAAGGGAAAAAGAAGTCTATAAGGTAAATCCGAATAACCAACCCGATCTGGAACCCTACTCCTATATCGTGGAACGGCAATTAAAACCCGAGGCCCGTAAGGATATTTTCGAGTTGCTCCAAAAATTGGAAGTACACCCAACGGCCATGATCGATATCAGTGATGGACTTTCGTCTGAGATCCTACACCTGTGCAAGAACAGTAAGGTGGGTTGTAACTTGTATGAAGATAAGATTCCCTTAGACCCAACGGTAATCTCGGCCTGTGAAGAGTTTAAGATAGATAGCACCTTAGCGGCACTTAGTGGGGGGGAAGATTATGAACTATTGTTCACTCTTGACCAAAAAGAATTCCCGAAAATAAAGGGCAACCCCAACCTGACAGTCGTGGGGCACATGACTGCCGGGAATGAGGGTGCGAACTTGATTTCCAGGAATAACCTTAAGATTCCATTAACCGCCCAGGGATGGAATTCATTTGCCAAAACATAATTAGGCTGCGTGATCCGCAGTGTGATGCCTTCTTTGGTATATCGTTCTTAAAGTATCATTGATCTCTTGACGTTCAGGGGTCAACACTGAAAGTTTCCCGGTTTCATTTGTTGTTACTTCCTTGCCACAATGAATACATTCATATTCCTTGATGTGGTGGGTGATTTTTTTGGTGACGGCATAATGATGTCCGAAAATCTGGCAAATTACTTTTTTCATAATGTAGGTTTTTAGGCATGCATCTTCCGATTTGGGGAAAAGGATAAATGCTAGTAGTAACTTTGGTTTAGGTTTAGTTTAAAAGTGGTTCATGAATCACTTATCCTACAACGACCCTTGCCTATCATTTATTGGGCTTGGTCCAACTTATTTATCCATGTTTTCGACGAAATACACCCTAATCGGCCAAGTATCCCCCTACAATGACGAAACATCTGGTTTTAACATCTGGTTTTGCATTATATTTGCGCCCGAAATTTTGACCCATGAACAAAACCAGGGAAACACTTGTTACCGCTTTTGCCCTTTTCTCCCTTTTCTTTGGGGCAGGAAATCTAATCCTACCACCACTACTCGGTTTCAAGTCTGGTGATTTTTGGTGGCTTGTTTCCCTTGGGTTCTGTATTTCTGCCATATGTATTCCCATAATGGGCATTTTTGCACATGCTAGGTTACAAGGCACCCTCTACGATTTCGGCAAAAAGGCATCCCCTAACTTTGCCTTGGTGTTCTCCCTGCTTATATATACGATCGCAATAGGACTACCGTCACCACGTACAGCATCCGTGACCCATGAAATCGCCATTCAACCTTACTTTGATTCCCCTTATATTCTAACGAGTATCGTTTATTTTGCCTTGGTCTTTGTTTTTGCAATGAACCGATCAAGGATCTTGGATATTCTTGGCAGATTTTTGACCCCGGCCATTATCTTTATCCTATTGTTGATTATTGGCATTACTGTGTCTTCATACCCCATGGATCTTGGTAAGACTATTTTCACCAATCCCTTTACGGCCGGGATACTGGAGGGATACCAAACTTTCGATGCCATAGGGGCCATCGTCGTTGGTGGTGTCATCATCGTCTCGATCAACCTGAAAAACAAAGAGGCTTCCTTTGAAGAGAAGAGGGCACTTGTGCGAAGGGCAGGCTGGATAGCGGGATTGGCACTGCTCTTAATATATGCCGGACTCATTTTTACAGGAGCCTTAATGCGCCAAGAGTTTAATGCCGAGGTCACACGTACCGCCCTCTTGAACGGGATCAGTATAAAAACCTTGGGCAATACTGCCAACCTTTTTTTAAGCATCTTGGTAAGTCTGGCCTGTTTTACCACAGCCGTGGGTATTGTTACCGGAACGGCGGATTTTATAAAATCCAGGTTCGGTAATTCCCAAAAGGCTTTTACAATAACCGCAATAATAGGTTGTGTTCTCGGCATAGGCATGGGACAGTTCAATGTCGGGTTTATCATTGCGGTAGCTTTACCTGCATTAATGTTCATTTACCCGATAACCATAGTCTTGATCGTGCTGAACGTTCTACCGGAAAAATACACTTCCCCTGCGGTCTTCAAGGTTGTCATTATGATTACGATCCTATTTAGTATACCTGATTTTTTACATAGTATCGGCTTTGGGGAAGCCCTTGTTGACCTCAAAAACATGATTCCTTTAGGGAACTACAGTATGGGGTGGGTCGTGCCGGCCATTGTCCCTTTTCTTGGGATGAACCTGATGAAGAAATAAGGATGTTTTCCAAAAATCAGGCCCATTATGCCAAAAAGGCCTATGTTACAGGAAGTAACCCTTGGCTAATTCAAAAATCGGGTTAATCTCATTTTAAGAATTGATATACCTTATATTCGTAAATACAAAAAGAAAGGAAAATGGAACATTTTACACTTGCCAGGGTCGTACATATACTTGCCGTAGTCTTATGGATTGGTGGGGTCAGCATGGTCACCACCGTAATCATTCCTGCTGTAAAGAAAATGAAATCGAAAGAAGACCGGATAAAAACCTTTGAACAGATTGAGGGCAGGTTTGCCCTTCAGGCCAAAATCACCACCTTGTTGACAGGGATCACCGGGTTCTACATGCTTTATGTACTCGACGCATGGGACAGATATCTTGATTATAGGTTTTGGTGGTTACATGCCATGACCCTAGTGTGGGTATTGTTCACCTTGGTCCTATATGTTCTAGAGCCATTTGTACTTCACAGGCTCTTTAGGAAATATGCCCATAAAAACCCGGAAGGGACCTTTGCCATTATGCACAGGGCGCATTGGATATTGCTAACCCTAAGTTTGATAACCATCGCAGCTGCGGTTGCTGGTAGCCATGGTTGGTTTTGGGTCAAGTAGCACCTTCCTTTTCCCAAATCAATCAGAAACACAGACTCGTTTATACCTGCTATGTCCAAAAGGAAATAATGGTTTATTTTTGAAAAGGTGAATGGCCCCGCCCTTTTTTGCCAGAACGCAACTTTAAAAACAAGCAGCCCTTTCCTTATGCCAAGTACAACCGTTACCATTATCCTACTATCATTATATGTTATCGGTCTTATCGCTATAGGCATACGCAACAGAAAGAATAAAACAGTGAGGACTTTTTCTTGACCTCTAGGAAATTACCGGCTTGGTTACTGGCAATAACCTTTGTAGCATCTTGGTGGGGAGGTGGTTCTGCCATTGATCTGATTGACAATGCCCACAAAAATGGACTTAGCTCCTTCTGGATTTATGGGGCACCTGTTCTTTTGGCCACGGCACTCATGTTCCTGTTCGCTAAAGGAATCCGTTTGAATCCATATCCCAGCTACAACTTATGGGGCAACGTTATGACGGCACTGTTTCCCTCTTCCTATTTATCCTATTCGGTTTTCTGTCGGAAGGTGATACTGAAAAAAGCAAGCACTTTATAGCAAAGGCAAATATTTTGGACAAAAAATAGGGACATGGGGCCCCAAGTCCATATCACCTTCCTTACAACCGAATATTGGACACCAATATGGATTATTGCCCAATAACATTGCGTTCCGCAACCGACATAAGGCTAAGCCTGCATCAACTCCTCTATCTCCTCTATCGCTATAGGTATGTTGGCCATAAGGTTAAAGGGTTCCCCTTCTTCCTGGATTACGACATCATCCTCAATACGGATACCCATATTTTCTTCCGGAATATAAATGCCAGGCTCTACGGTAAAGACCATATTGGCCTTCATAGGGGATTTTAGGGGGCCGTAATCATGGGTGTCCAATCCAATATGGTGACTGGTACCATGCATGAAATATTTTTTATAGGCCGGCCAATTTTTATCCTCGTTTTGTACATCCGCCTTGTCCAACAAGCCCAAGCCCAATAGCTCGGAGGTCATGAGGTTGCCCACTTCCTTATGGTACTCGACCCAATCGGTACCGGGAACCAACATTTTCGTGGCTTCGTCCTTTACCTTTAATACCGCTTGGTACACTTCTTTTTGACGGGGTGTGAACCTTCCGTTTACGGGGATTGTCCGTGTAAGGTCACTAGAATAATTGGCGTATTCGGCAGCGACATCCATCAGCAACATATCACCATCCCTGCACTGTTGGTTGTTCAGGATATAATGAAGCACATTGGCATTTTCGCCCGAGGCTATAATTGGGGTATAGGCGAATCCCTTAGATCGGTTACGGATAAACTCATGCAAAAGTTCAGCCTCGATCTCATATTCCCAAACGCCTGGTTTTATAAAGCCCAACAATCTTCTAAACCCTTTTTCGGTAATATTGCAGGCTTTTTGCATCAAGGCAATTTCCTCAGGTTCCTTAACGCCTCTTATTTCCTGTAGGATAGGATTGCTCCTGGCTACTTTATGCCCAGGGAATCTTTGTTTGCAATCACGGATAAAACGATCTTCACGGGTCTGTGTCTCCACTGACTGTCTATAGTGTTCATTGGTATTGAGATATATCGTATCGGCCTCGGTCATCAAATTAAAAAACACCTTGTCAAAATCATCCAACCAATAAATAGTCTCGATTCCTGAAATCTCCGTTGCTTTTTCCTTGGTCAGTTTTTCACCTTCCCAAACTGCAATATGATCGTTGGTCTCACGTACAAAAAGGACCTCACGAAGTTTTTTGTCATGGGCATCGGGAAAAAGCAGTAAAATACTTTCTTCCTGGTCGGCCCCACTCAAATAAAAAATATCACGATGTTGCTCAAAAGGCAAAGTACTGTCGGCACTTACGGGATATATATCGTTGGAATTAAATACCGCAATACTCGAAGGCTCCATTTTGGCCATAAACTTCCTACGGTTCTTGATAAAGAGCTCACTACTGATCTGTTCGTATTTCATGTGGGATATATTTGGACTACAAAATTAATAATTCCGATATGGAAAGGGTCGATTTCCAAATTTAATTATCTTAGTGAAATCAAATAAATTCCGATACCCCTTTATTTTCAACCTAGTTGGATTTTTTTCAGTTAACGGGGATCTACAATCATTCACTTCCTATGAGCCCAAGACCCAACGTCCTTTTCCCCATCTTTTTCCTACTTTCTTTCCTTTGCAATGCCCAGACCGGACCCGAAGTATTCAAGAACTTGAAGTTCAGGTTCATCGGCCCTGAAGGAAACCGGGCCATTGCCATTGCCGGAGTACCTGGGGACAACATGGTCAATTATGTTGGTGCGGCTTCCGGAGGTTTATGGAAAACCTCGGATGGCGGGGTGAATTGGGAATCGATCTTCGATGATCAGGAAGTCTCCTCTGTAGGCTCTTTGGCAATAACCCCCACAAATCCTGATATTATCTGGGTGGGCACGGGGGAAACCTTTGTCATACGCCCTGCGCATGCCATGGGTGATGGTATCTATAAATCCAAAGATGCGGGAAAGACATGGAATAACATGGGTCTTGAAAAAACAGGTCGAATTGGCCGTGTGGTCGTCCATCCCACCAATCCCGATATTGTTTATGCCGCTGCCCTAGGGCACACATATGGCCCACAACAAGAACGCGGTGTGTACAAGACCGTTGATGGTGGTAAAAACTGGAAACGTATCCTTTTCATTGATGAGAACACCGGGGCTGCGGATATTGCATTGGATCCACGTAATCCAGATAGGTTACTGGTCGGTATGTGGTCTATACATATCAATACTTGGGGATTGGACAGTGGAGGTCCTGGTGGTGGCATCTACCGGTCCCTGGATGCGGGAAATACTTGGCAAGCCCTATCGGAAAAAGGATTGCCAGGGGGAAAAGCAGACCCTGTCGGTAAAACGGGTGTTGCCATTTCCCATTCCGACCCCAATGTAGTCTACGCCCTTTTTGAAATTGATAGTCCGGCCCTTTATAGGTCGAATGATTTCGGCGATACATGGACACTTCAAACCCGCAACCACGACATCAATGAACGTGCCCCCTATTATACACGTATGGCCGTATCTACCAAAGATCCCAATGAGATTTATTTCGCGAATGTAAAATTCAGCACCTCCAAAGATGGTGGCAGAACCCTTAAAGGAGGATATGAGGCAGGAGGGGACAACCATGATATCTGGATCGACCCTACCAATGCAGACCGCATTATGGTCGCCCATGACGGAGGGGCCAGTATAAGCCTTAACCATGGAAAGACCTTTCAAAGGATTGTATTGCCCATCGCCCAAATGTACCATGTGGCGGTAGATGACCAAATACCTTATAATGTCTATGGAAACAGGCAGGACGGTTATTCCTATAAAGGCCCCAGCAACAGCCTGCAAGGCTATATACCGATTGGTTTGTGGAAAGGTGTGGGCGGATGTGAGAGTGGGTTCGCACAACCAGACCCCTTTGACAACGATATTGTCTGGTCGGGTTGCTATGATGGCGGGCTACAAAGGTATAATGCCAAAACAGGTCATTCACAAGATGTTCGCGTATGGCCTGAATCGGGTTACGGCTGGGCACCTACAGCAATGAGATACCGCTGGCATTGGAATTTCCCCCTTGCCTTTTCACCCCATGTAAGACATCGGGTATATGTTGGCAGCCAATATGTACATAAGAGTGATAATAACGGCCAAAGTTGGCAGATAATAAGTCCTGACCTGACCTTAAACGACAAATCGCACCAACAAAGTTCAGGTGGTATCGCCAAGGACAATCTAATGACCTTCGACGGATCAACCTTATTTACCATTGAGGAATCGGGCTTGGAGGCCGGACTTATTTGGACAGGAAGTAATGACGGCCAAGTACAGCTTACACGAAACGGGGGTGGAAGCTGGACCAATGTGACCCAGAATATACCGGGTCTTCCAAAATGGGGAACCATATCCAATATTGAACCTTCACGATATAAAAAAGGTGCCGCCTATATTAGCATCGACCTGCACCAAATGGGTGATTTTGATCCCTATATCTATAAAACAGAGGACTATGGCCAAAGTTGGGAATCGATATGTAGTGACATCCCGAAATCGGTCCATAGTTTTGTACATGTCATCAAAGAAGATCCCAAAAGGGAGGGTATGTTATATGTTGGGGTCGATAATGGATTGTATTTAAGCCATAACGATGGGGGGCATTGGATGCGACTTCGAAACAACTTACCCCCCGCTCCCGTCTACTGGCTCGAGATCCAAGAACATTTTGATGACCTGGTAGTAGGCACCTACGGTAGGGGGTACTACATTCTAGATGATATTTCACCCTTGCGTGAATTCGATTTGGATGCCAAGGGCAGAAAGGCCCATTTGTTCAGTTTACGGCAAGCTTATCGGTTCCAGGAAAAGGAAAGTATAAAGACCGATGGCCCTAGCAATAACTCTGGCCAAAACCCCAAGTATGGGGCCGATATCAACTATTACCTAAAAGACAGTACCGATCAAAAGGTGGAAATACAGATCCTGGATACCAACGGTGAGGTCATACGCACGTTACAGGGTGAAAACGATAAAGGCATACATAGAACCGTATGGGACCTTCGCTATACACCCACATATAAACCCAGATTAAAGTCCAACCCACCTGACAAGCCATGGGTAAAACTCAATGATGAAGGTTGGCGGCCACTGGTTACTTGGGACATAGATCTATGGCGTGGACAATTCGGGCCACGGGTAGTCCCTGGTGCCTATAGGGTGAAACTCATTATCGACAAGGACGAATATATTCGTGGGTTAAACGTTCTTAAAGACCCTTTTTCCGAAGGTACTTTGGAAAGTATTAAGGAGCAAGTGGCCTTTTCATTGGAATTAAGGGATGCCATAAACCATGCCGTTACCATGATCAATGATATTGAGACCATACGGGCCGAGTTGAATGAGGTCCTACCGGGCCTAAAGTATCAAGAAGACATTCAGCGCACTACTGAATTACGGGATATGGCCCAAAATATTGCAGGGACATTGTATGATATCCAATTGACCGGAGCCCGTGAAGACGCCTTTAGGGCCCCCATGAAACTATACGGAAGACTTAATGCCCTAGCCAGCGATATTGGCGCCAATGGTGCTGATTTTAAACCGACCGACCAACAACGTGAGGTCTATACTATTTTCAACAAACGCTTGGAAAGCGTTAGTGAAAGGCTTAAAAAATTCATCAAGGTCGATGTAAGGCAATTAAACAACCAACTTAAAAAGAGCAAACACCACATCCGCCTTAAAAAGAAAATAAAATCCTAGTACCTTGGCCAACAGCTTGGAATCGCATCCAACTGTATATTTTATTACACTTGAGGCGAAAAGGCCATGCCTACTATTCGATTACCGAAAAAGGTTTTAGTTCCTTGGCATCCATTCTTATGATGTCCACATCCAAGGATATGGGGCTTAATGGTTGGTCTATGGAATCCCGCGGACTATCCACAATGGCATCCACGACATCCATCCCTTTGATCACTTTCCCAAAAACGGTATAATCCCCGTCCAAACGGTGTTCCCCTTTCTTGTTGTGTACAATGTAAAATTGACAGCGGGCAGAAAGCTTATCGGGGTTATTGTCCCTTCCGGCACCAAGCGCACCGTAATCGTGCAACAATTTTTCGTTGAACTCCGGTTCCAACAAATACTCAGGGTCGTTAAACCCCTCGGGGGTATCCGGACACCCGCCCTGTGCCACGAAATCGGGAATTACCCTATTGAACGTAAGCGAATCCCAATACCCCTCTTTGGCCAATTGTAAAAAACTTTGCTTATGGTTTGGAGTCTCATCATAAAGCCAGACCAAAATTTCCCCTTTGGGTGTCTTTATCTGTCCAACTTCATATTTCTTCTGGGTAGTGCAGGCAGAGAGCACAAACAAAACCGGTAAGATCAATTTATACATTTCTTTAAATCTTTTTGGGAAGATAAAAAAAAGAGTTCACAAAAGCAGTTTATCCCGCCTTTTGATTTTATCCCCTTTCCTGCAGCCTCATGGCAGACCGTATAAATGATCAGGCATCACTTGGAATATGGCCAACCTTATATTGTTCTTGACAATTATTTGGACAACGGGGCAATTAATGCCCCCTATCTTGTAATTTATTCTTTGAAATCGTATTTTGATCGTCATTAAAACAACCACTCCATGCGTATTCTCCTTAAAATACTTTTGTTGGCCTTTGGTTTTACGATAACCGCCTTTGCCCAGGAAAAACCGGATTCTCCCCAAATAAAAATAAAGGCATTGATCATCGATGGGCAGAACAACCATGGCCAATGGCCCAAAACCACCTTTATGCTGAAGAGGTATCTGGAAGAATCCGGATTGTTCGATGTCCAGGTACAACGTACCGCCTATACTTGGAAAGGTGAAGAATACCTGGCGGATTACCCCATTACGGGCACAGGTCGCACCGAAGTTGTTGAAGAGCCTAGGACCGACCCCAATTACCGGCCTGATTTTTCCAAATATGATGTGGTTATTTGTAATTTCGGGTGGAATGCCGCACCATGGCCCAATGCAACACGGAAATCCTTTGAATCCTATATTGGGAATGGTGGTGGTCTGGTCGTCTTTCATGGAGCAAACAACTCGTTTCCCGATTGGAAAGCCTATAATGCAATGATCGGACTTGGGGGGTGGGGCGATCGCACGGAAAAAGATGGCCCTTATGTTTATTTCAATGAAAATAACAGGTTGATAAAGGATATGTCCCCAGGAAAAGCCGGCGTCCACGGACCCCAACATGAATACCAGATCCAGATTAGGAATACCGGGCATCCCATAACGAAAGGCATGCCCAATATATGGCTTCATACAAAGGATGAATTATACCAACAATTACGCGGACCGGCCGAAAATATGGAAATCTTGGCCACTACCTATGCCTCAAAGGAATTTGATGGTTCCGGACGACACGAACCCGCATTGATGGTACTCAATTATGGCAAGGGCCGTATTTTCCATACTATCATGGGACATGCGGACTATTCCCTGGAATGTGTTGGTTTTATCACGACCATGTTAAGAGGGGCCGAATGGGCGGCCACAGGAAAGGTCTCAATACCGATTCCAGATGACTTTCCTTCGGAACAACGATCAAATAGGCGTAATTTTACGGCAAAAGATTAAATGCAACTGACCCTAAGTATCCCCGCTCTTTTGTTTCCTGAGATCTCCTTGACGATGTTGGGTTATCTGGCCATTGCCGCCCTAATACGGCAATTGCACCAAAAATACCAGGAAACGGCCTCAGTAGGAGTGGGTCTCCAAGTGAAGAAATGTCCATTATTAAAAATATGCAGGCCGTGGCAATTTTGGGTTTTTTATTCAGTGTCATCACCATGTTCCTTATTTATATAGAGTTCGCGTTTTGGGCGAACCTGGTTTTCGGGATCGGTTTATTGGCCCTGATGGTTTCCCTGTTCCTTTCTTTGGTAGAAGTGCAATTATCGACCAAGGCCCTATCCATCCAACTGGAAGATATTGCCCACGAAACAAAGGAATAGCAAGAACCCTGCATCAAAGACCCAATAACCCTTAAAACAATGTAAACCGACCTATCGGTTGGTCTTATACTGTACATTGTATTCCCATAAAGGGATTGTAGGGGGTGAACGGCCATAAACGGCCGTCAACAATCTAGGGCCAAAACCGTATATCAGGGACGGGAACAGACCCATGGGTCTGTTTTCTTATGACCACCCGAAGGGCAGGCACAATAAACACAATAAAAATAAAATAGTTCTCATTTTCCCTAATGACCCTTTTGGACATGGCTGGTGATACAAGTTGGATCCTTAAACGATAGTCAATGGATTTTCATTATATTTCCTTAAAAATCATGCAAACTTCATTTGGCAGGCCATTGGGACCCATACTGGGAAAACAGGATTATAACCAAGAATAGATAGAGCGGATAATGAAAAACAGGACTGGAACCAACAACCTCGACCCAAGGCTACGGGGTATACTTCAGAAAAAACTTTTCCCATTTTGGGGCAAGCCTTCGGGAATTAAACCTTTTTTGGCTATCGCCCTACGATTAAAAACAGGATTTTCAGTTTATGTCCTGCTATCATTACTCTGTGTAGTTTCATGTAATCCCCCCATACAAGAAAACACCCCTCCAAACATTATTGTCTTTTTGGTGGACGATATGGGGCTAATGGATACTTCGGTCCCATTTTTGACAGGTTCGGATGGTAATTTGGTAAAATACCCGTTGAACGGTTACTATAAAACGCCCAACATGGAAATGCTCGCAGGGCAGGGCGTCCGCTTCACGAATTTTTATGCGCACTCCGTTTGTTCACCCTCCCGAACATCGATTTTGACGGGTCAGAACTCTGCCCGCCATGGAGTGACCAATTGGATTAAATCCGAAGAGAATAATCGCACCGAGTTTGGGCCATCCAATTGGAACTGGAAAGGACTTACCAAGGAGTCGGTAACACTTCCGAAAATCTTACAACAAGCAGGTTATAAGACAATCCATGTAGGCAAGGCGCACTTTGGACCGTTCAACAGTGAAGGGGAAGACCCACTTAATCTGGGTTTTGATGTTAATATAGCCGGTAGCTCCATAGGACAACCTGGCAGTTATTTAGGCACAGAAGGATTTGGACATACAGGAGGTAATAAAAAAAGGGCCGTACCTGGCCTAGGGAAGTACCATGGCAAGGATATATTCCTGACGGAGGCGTTAACCTTGGAAGCCAACTTGGCCATATCCCAGGCCAAAGAAGAAGGCAAGCCTTTCTTCCTCAACATGGCACATTATGCCGTACATGCGCCCTTTTATTCGGATCCCCGCTTTGCCGAAAACTACAAAGGTCTGGATATGTCTGAAAAGGCCCAGGCCTACGCTACACTGATCGAGGGAATTGATAAGTCACTGGGGGATATCGTACAACATGTCAAGAATCTGGGATTGGGCGAAAACACCCTGATTTTTTTCCTAGGTGACAATGGTTCGGATGCCCCCCTACCAATCAAGAACGACTACAGTAGTTCTGCACCCCTGAAAGGGAAAAAAGGCAATCACTGGGAAGGTGGTATGCGTGTTCCGTTTATTGCATCGTGGGTTGTTCCCGGCAAAAATGCATTTTCCCAAAAAAAATCACCTATTGTACAGAATACCGTCCAACAACAAATGGGCTCTATCCTGGATATCTTCCCAACCCTTTGTCAAATAGCCCATGTGAATTCACCCGAAGATGTTACCATCGATGGTTTTAATCTCCAAGATCAACTTATGGGTAAGAAAAACGAAATACGCGATGAGTCATTCCTCAACCATTTCCCCCATGGTAACCATCGCACCAACTACTTTACCAGTCTCGTTTGGTCAAATTGGAAAATCATCTATCATTATCAGGTAGACAAAGAGCCTAGATATGAGCTGTTCAACTTGAAAGAAGATCCGTTTGAATCCAATAATATAGCGGATAAAAACCCGGGGCAACTCAAAAGGATGATGCGAACACTTGCCAAAGAGATGAAAAACAAAGAGGCATGCTACCCAGAAAAGGAGGGGAAAGCATTGGAATTGATCATCCCCAGATAAGTAATTGTGTTTTTATGTCGTCTGTGGTATTCGCCAGAAAAATGGACTCTCGCACTTAAAACGCAAGCTAAACGTTAAAGGCAAAAAAACGATCATTATAACATTATAACGTGAAAAGACTATGATAAAGGTGTCTTTTGAAACCTGTAGGTGTTGCGCCATAAAACCAAACATCATGAAAAGCCCAATCTATATCCTAATCCTGGTATTTGCAGGCTTATGCTTTAATTGTAACAAAAAGTATCGTATCATCTGGTATTGCAATAGATAAGGGAATGATGGAAGGGGTTGACCAAAAAATATCTGATTTCTTCCTGGAATTCAATCTTGAATCGAATGCCAGACCGGCATTATCCAAAAACCCGCGCTTCCAATTTGATATCTGATTGGGATGAAGTTCATACTTCGCAGTTGGTTCTTGAAGGCTGTTGTTCCTTTATCGCTTCTATGGCTACCTTGGCCCCTGAACGATGCACGGAGTTTTCTTCGTGTTCTTTTCATATTTGACAGGGTTGGACCACAACTTAACTTGCTGTCCTGATTTTGGGGAGTTCATTATATTAGTCCTAATATTTCCATGTCTTAAAAAAGAAGATTCCATATCGAGTTTATTGCCATACGCCTTTTTAATGGCCTTCTTTATACCTATTTTTGTTAAGAGGTAATACATCGTGCTAGTTATATACTATCTGGAAAATCGAATTTAAGCGTATTATCCAAACAAGGGGAAAACAAGATTTTCACAAATGATTCAATAAGGTTTATTGGCCAAACCAAGGAGTATTTACTTATGAGGAATTTATCCGAAGTATGCAGAATTTGGTAAATCCGGATTGGAGTATTCAGTATATTCAGTAATTGGATGTTCATGGTGTCTTTTGTCATCGTACTCCTGTCCCTGTTATCCCATGTTATGGTGAATATGATACCTCCAAAAACCGAGGAACTCTTGGGGAAAACCTATCCTGAATACAAAATGACACGATTTTGTGTAACAAAACCATTTTTATGGGTACTGATTCCATAGAACAAAAAACCAACCCATATATGTTCGAACATTTCGCCAGCCTACAGTGGAAATCGTTCTTTAGGTCTTCCAGCTTCGGGAAAAGTATTGCCCTTAAACTCTTAATGGGTTTTTTGGCGATTTATATGATGGTTTCCTTCGCAGTGTTGGGTGTGGGACTGTTTTTTATCCTAAAGGAAGGGTTTCCGGATTCGGAGCCAATGCTTGTCGTAAACGGTTTTATGGTATACTGGGTGCTTATAGAACTCATATTTAGGTATTTTATGCAAAAGCTTCCTGTTATGGATATAAAGCCCCTGCTTCTATACCCTATTGGGAAAGATAATATTGCCCATTACATCTTGGTGAGATCGGGACTATCCGGGTATAACTTTTTATCACTCTTCATCGCAGTACCTTTTTCCATTGTCTTAATCGTGCAAGGGTATCCCCTGTCCAATGTGCTAAGTTGGTTGTTTGCGGTAGTTTGTATTGTCCTCACCATCAATTACACCAATTTCATCATAAACAAGAGCAACAGGGCGTTGCTTCTTTTGGCCGTACTTGTCCTGGCCCTCTATAGCTTGGACTATTTTAATGTTTTCCCCGTAAAGGATTATGCCGGCCAATGGTTCTATAGCCTGTACCAAAACCCTGTTCTGGCACTTATACCTTTGGGGATGGCCATGGGAACGTATTATATCAATTATAATTTCCTTAAAAAGAAACTGTACCTCGATGTTTCCCTAAGGAAGGAAGGAACCAAGGTTGAAACTTCCGATTTGACATGGACAAGGCACTTTGGCGATATAGCCCCCTTTCTACAACTGGACCTAAAACTGATCGGAAGAAACAGGCGTACCAAAATGCAGGTTTTCATTTCTTTGGCCATGATCCTATATGGATTGTTTTTTTATGGTATGGACACCTATGGGGAAACAAGTGCCATATACCTTTTTGTGGGCATCTTCATGACCGGTATCTTCCTTTCGAACTTTGGCCAGTTCATCCCGGCTTGGGATAGTGGGTATTACGGTATGATGATGGCCCAGAATATTCCCTTGCGAAAATACCTTGAGAGTAAGGCGGGACTCATATCCGTAAGTATAGTTGTTATGTTCCTACTCTCGATACCCTATGTGTATTTTGGCTGGAAGATCTTGGCCATTAATTTTGCTTGTGCTCTATACAACCTAGGGGTGAATGTTCCGGGTATCTTGTTTTTCGGGTCTTTCAATAAAAAACGGATTGATTTGGACAAAAGTGCAATAGGGAATATGCAGGGAACCAGTGCCACCCAGTTTTTGGTATTATTGCCACTAATGGCCGTGCCAAGTGCGCTTTATTTTGTCCTAAAGACATTTGTCTCCTTTGAGGCCGCCCTTATTGTACTATCGGTTATGGGAATTATAGGTTTTGCATTTCGCAAAACGTTGTTGGACAACGTTACGGCAGCCTATAGAAAAAGGAAGTATAGAATGCTTGCGGGGTTTAAGGAAAAGAATAGCTAAGGCTGTATGAAAGAAGAATGTTCAAAATTTGAATTATGATCACAACACAACATTTGACCAAGAAATATGGGAACCAGATAGTTTTGGATATCGGGTATCTGGAAATTCCAAAAGGCCAAAGTTTTGGTCTGGTAGGCAATAATGGTGCCGGCAAAACCACTTATTTTAGTTTGTTGCTGGATCTGATACAACCTACTACGGGTCATATCGAGAATAATGGTGTCCAGGTGAACACCAGCGAGGAATGGAAACCCTTTACCTCCTCTTTTATAGATGAATCTTTCTTGATCGGATACCTGACCCCAGAGGAGTATTTTTACTTTATAGGTGAGCTTCGGGGCCAGAACAAGGCCGATGTGGATACCTTATTGGCTGATTTCGGGGATTTTTTCCATGGGGAGATTTTAGGGCAGCGTAAATATTTGCGGGACCTCTCTAAAGGAAACCAGAAGAAGGCAGGTATTGTGGCATCTTTTATAGGAGATCCCCAAGTGATCATATTGGATGAGCCATTTGCCAACTTGGATCCTACCACCCAGATCAGGTTAAAGTCGATTATAAAGGATCTGTCGGCAAAAAAGGAAATCACCGTATTGGTTTCCAGTCACGACCTTATGCATGTTACCGAAGTCTGCGAGCGCATTGTGGTTCTCGAAAAGGGAGTCGTCGTTAGGGATATTGAGACCTCTGCGGAGACCTTGGGGGAACTTGAAGGATTCTTTGCCGGCAACCCGATTTTAGAAGAGGAAGAATAGTTACGGGCCTGTAGTTTCCCCACTTTTATCGTTCTTTGGATCTGAAGAGTCCCTCATTGTCATATAAAACCGTATTTTATCGACCAATGGCATAATAATCCAATTGTTTTTCAGTTTACTAAATGTACGAATACAGAGAATTTTGAAGCTTCAACATAAAATCATCCTTCCGGTCGTTTTGGCTATGACCGTTCTGAGTGCCTGTTCCACTAAAAAGGACGCATTTATAAATAGGAATTGGCACGCTATGAACACCAAGTACAACACCTTGTACAATGGTGGGATCGCTTTTGAGAAAGGCCGTGGGGAAATCAATGCCAATTATCAGGATGATTACTGGGAAGTCCTGCCCATAGAAAGGCTTGAGGTTACCGGTAAGATAAAATTGGATTCCGAGGATAATAACCCCGACTTTATTATCGCCGAGGAAAAGGCCACAAAGGCCATTCAGAAACACAGTATGGACATCAAGGGGATTGAACGCAATCCCCAGACCGATGAGGCTTTCCTGCTTTTGGGCAAGGCCCGTTATTTCGACGAACGATACATTCCTGCCTTAGAGGCATTTAATTATATTCTAAGGAAGTACGATGAAAGCGATAAGTTGAACGAGGCCAATATTTGGAGGGAAAAGGTGAACATCCGTTTAGGGAATGAGGAACTGGCCATTAAGAACTTAAAGAGTTTGATAAAGTTCGAAGACCTGAAAGACCAGGAATATGCGGATACAAGGGCGATGATGGCCCAGGCGTATATCAACCTGAACGTTCCCGACACCGCAATACAAAATTTAAAGATCGCATCATATTACACTAAAAAAAACCCGGAGAAAGGTCGATATTACTATATTATCGGGCAGTTGTACAATCGATTACAACATAAAGACAGTGCGAACCATGCCTTTGATAGGGTTATCGAACTCAACAGGAAATCCCCTAGGGTGTATATGGTCAATGCACATTTACAAAAGATAAGGAATACCGAACTGACCGATGAAAACCGCGAGGAACTGTTCGAATATTTGACCGCCTTGGAAGAGAATAGGGAGAACCGTCCGTTTCTTGATAAGATATATAGGCAATTGGCAGAGTACCACTTGGCTACCAAATCAGATAGCTTGGCCTTGGTATATTTCAACAAATCCTTACGTGCCACCAAGAACGAGCCCAAGCTTAACGCCTTGAATTACGAGAATCTTGCCGTGTACAATTTTGACCTGAACAACTACAAGACCGCAGGGGCCTATTATGATAGCGTATTGACCAATCTGCCTGTGAACACCAAAAAATACCGTTCGGTCAAAAAGAAGTTGGACAATCTTGAGGACGTGGTAAAATATGAGAACATAGTGCAATACGCCGATAGTGTGGTTACCTTGTACAACCTACCCAAGGATGGGCAGATCGCTTTTTTTGAAGCACATATCGCAGCCTTGCGAAAAGCCAAGGAAGAAGCTGAAAAAAAGGAAGTGGACCGTATTACCCAAGGTTTTGCTTCTTTTGCGGATAGTAAGGGAGGGAAAGAGAACAAGGGCAAGTTCTATTTTTATAATATCACCAGTCTTGGTTACGGTAAGAACGATTTCACGAACAAATGGGGGAAAAGAAAGCTGGAAGATGATTGGCGCTGGTCCAATAAGAACACTATTTCCATAGCGGATAAAGACAATGCCGGCATTTCCGATATAGGCACCCAAGGTATTGCCCCATCCAGTGAAGAGAGGTTCTCATTGGATTTTTATATGGACAGGGTCCCGACCGACGTTGCAATAATAGACAGTTTAAATACCGAACGGAATTTTGCGAATTATCAATTGGGGTTGATCTACAAGGAAAAGTTCAAGGAAAACCTATTGGCTGCCGGTAAGTTGGAGGAGGTATTGAAATCGGATCCGGAAGAACGTTTGGTGCTTCCATCAAAATACAACCTCTTTAAGATATACGAAGAGGAAGGGAGCCCGTTGGCTGCCGGGATGAAAACGAATATCCTCCAAAACCACCCCGATTCGAGATATGCGGAGATTTTATTGAACCCTTCGGCCGTGATCGGGGACAACACCAATAGTCCGGACACCCATTATGAAAAGCTCTACAAAATGTTCCAGGAGCAAAAGTTCCTAAGGGTAATAGCCGGGGCGGAGGAAAACATAAGTAAATATACAGGAGACCCTATCGTACCTAAGTTCGAGATGTTAAAGGCCAATGCCATCGGAAGGTTACAGGGTTTTAGATATTTTAAGGAGGCATTGAACTATGTGGCGTTGACCTATCCCAACAACCCGGAAGGCAAGAAGGCCGAGCAGATGGTGGCCGAACAATTACCGAAATTGGAGGTCAAGGAATTCTCAAAGGAGACCGGTACTACGGGAAAAGGGAACTGGAAAGTGGTCTTCCCCTTTAAAAGGGCCAACGATAAAGAGGCAGTTGATTTGAAGGAACGCTTGGAAAAATCAATACAGGATTTAAAATACAGGAATATCGTCTCAAAGGACATTTATGATATCGAGAATCAATTCGTCGTGGTACATGGGTTCAAGTCCAGGGATTTTGCCCTGGGTTATGCCGAACTGTTAAAAAACAATAAGGATTACAGGATTAACAATGAGAATTTTGTAATTTTATCTTCAAACTATAAGATTGTCCAGGTACACAAAAACCTGTTGGATTATAAGAATTTCGTTTTAACCCCAAAACCATAAACATGTTTTCAGACAAACAAAAACCCAGAGCTATTAATGAAATAGGAGGACAACCGAACAGGATCGAGAAAAATACCCGGATCAAGGGTGACATTATTTCCGAGGCTGATTTTCGTATCGATGGCAAACTTGACGGTAATGTAAAGACCTCGGGAAAAGTGGTCATTGGCAAGGACGGTTATATTCATGGGAAGGTAGAATGTGTAAATGCGGATATTGAAGGCAGTTTCAATGGTGAGCTTTTGGTATCCGACTTGCTGTCCCTTAAATCGTCTGCCGTGATAGAAGGAACCGTATCAGTAACCAAATTGGCCGTAGAGCCTGGTGCCGCCTTCAATGCGTCCTGTACCATGAAAGGAAAAGGGGCAGCGGGCAGCTTCAAGCCATCTGTGGGCGGTAGTACATCAAGGAACAATGGTCCAGCAAAAGTCTCCTAAGAAAAACAACAACCTTAGGAATATAGCAATGCTCTCGGGTATTGCCTTTGAAATGGGTGCTATCATTTATTTGGCGGCGCAAGGGGGTATGTGGCTCGATGAACACTATCAGACCGAAAAAAGGATTTATACTGCGATAACCACGCTTCTTGGTGTGGCAATTTCAATATGGGTGGTCTTGCAACAGCTCAAAAGAATAAGATATTAATGGCGAAGATCAATCCTATAGTCCAGTTTCTTTCCCTTTTGGTTTTTTCCCTGGGCCTTACATTCACTGTCCACGTCACTTTTCTCGGGAATAAAGGATTGCCCAAGTACGATAACCTTATTGTGCTTTCCTATCTGGTGAACTGTATTTTGGCCACCTTTATATTTGTCTCCATTTATATTTTCAGGAGCAAATTGAAAAACCAGATCGGTTTCCTTTTTATGGGGGGTAGTTTTGTGAAATTTATTTTTTTCTTTATACTGTTCTACCCGGCCTATAAGGCCGATGGTGAAATGGGCCGATTGGAATTTGCCGCTTTCTTTATCCCTTATGGTATTTCTTTGGTCATCGAAACCATATTTACGGCCCAAACTTTAAGGAAATGGATTCATTAGGACATTCCCATTTATAGATCTCATCCCTTCAAATAAACTCAAAAATGCTTTTTTATTTTTGCGGGAATAACTTACATTTGCACCAATTTTTAGGCACTGATACTATTAAGCGATATGCAAAATCCATTTTTATTGAAATTTCTTTTGGCAGCTGTGCTTCTTCTTGGAAACCCTGTTTTTGCTAATGAAAGTGAGGTTAAGGAGGGCAAGGATAAAAAGGCCGAGATAAAGGAATTCATAGAACATCACCTTCAGGATTCCCATTATTTCAACCTTTACGGCTCAACGGATGAGCACGGGAAGGTACATCATGTAGGCCTTCCATTGCCTGTTATCCTATGGGACAATGGCCTAAAGATGTTCTCATCATCCAAATTCCATCACGGGGAGGAAGTTGCGGAGGTAGAGGGCGAACACTATAGGCTATACCACAGTAAAATATATAAAACCGATGCCGAGGGTACCATGAATTATGACGGGGAACACCACCCCACCAATGTAAGGCCGTTGGATTTTTCGATCACCAAAAGTGTGGTTATGATCTTTGTTACAGGTCTATTGTTGGTTTGGCTTTTCAGCAGTCTTGCAAAAAGCTATGCGAAGAACAACAGCGTACCAACAGGTATTGGCCGTTTCTTTGAGCCCATCGTATTATATATCAGGGATGATATAGCCATAGCGAATATCGGTGAAAGGAAATATAAAAGATACATGCCTTTCTTGTTGACGGTATTCTTTTTTATCTGGTTCTTGAATATGTTCGGTCTAACCCCATTGGGGGTTAATGTTACAGGCAACATAGCAGTGACCACGGCCTTGGCCCTGCTTGTGTTCCTGCTTACCAACTTGACCGGGACCAAGGATTATTGGAAACATGTTTTTGACCCACTTGGTGATGGTATGCCCTGGTACGGGAAGATCTTTATTTATATTATCCTAGTGCCTATCGAGGTTTTGGGGCTGTTCATTAAACCGTTTGCACTCTTGATTCGTTTGTATGCGAACATGACGGCGGGCCACGTGGTTTTAATGAGCCTGGTCGGGTTGATATTTATTTTCAAGAGTTGGGTAGGAGGCCCATTGTCGTTTGGTCTTTCATTTGCCATTTCGCTTATCGAGGTATTGGTGGCACTTTTACAGGCCTATATATTTACGATGTTGGCTGCCTTGTATTTTGGATTCGCCTCAGAAGAGCATGACCATGGTCATGGGCTTGATGATGATGCCGAATTGGCACATGTGTAAGAAGGTTTTTTGATGCCCGATGTAATTGATGGGCTACTAAATCGAATGTTTAATTTTTAATATATATTTTATGGAAATTCCAAGTGTAGTAGGTGCAGGTTTAGCGGTTATCGGTGCAGGTATCGGTATCGGAATGATCGGTGGGAAGGCAATGGAGGCTATTGCTCGTCAGCCTGAGGCTTACGGAAAGATTCAAACAGCGATGTTGATTGCGGCGGCGCTTATTGAAGGTATTGGTTTTGCCGCTATTTTCGCGGGATAAACCAGACAAAAAGGCAAACAGTTGTGACGGTTGGTCATAGCTGTTTGTTATTGTTTGTAATCATTAGGACAGAAAACAAGATAACATGGAAAAATTAATAAATGACTTTTCATTCGGCCTTTTCTTTTGGCAGATCATATTGTTCGTGCTATTGCTCTTGTTACTCCGCAAGTTCGCATGGAAACCCATCTTGAACGCGGTGAACGATAGGGAGGAAGGCATCAAGGATGCCTTGGCGGCAGCCGAAAATGCCAAAAAGGAAATGCAGAACGTTACGGCCGATAGTGAAAAGCTTTTAAAGGAAGCCCGTGCCGAACGCGAGGCAATGTTAAAAGACGCTCGGGAAATAAAGGACAAAATGATAGCCGATTCAAAAGAACAGGCCAAAGTTGAAGGGGACAAGATGATCAAACAGGCCCGAGCTACTATAGAAAGTGAGAAAAAAGCTGCGGTCGCCGATATAAAAAACCAAGTTGCGGAGCTTTCTGTGGATATCGCTGAAAAAGTGATCAAAGAGCAATTGTCCAATAAGGACAGGCAATTGAAATTGGTCGATGATATGCTGGGTGATATTAAATTGAACTAATCAAGAATGAAGGATACTAGAGCTGCCATACGATACGCAAAAGCAATTTTGGACATTGCTGTCAACAACAAAGCAACCGCTGATGTTGAAAATGATATGCGCTCTGTGGTCAAAACTATCTCTGATAGTAAGGAGTTGAAGGATATGTTGGCAAGTCCGATTATCAAATCAGAGGATAAAAAAACCACTTTGACCAAAATGTTCAAAGGTTTCCATCCTATTTCCAAAGGTCTGATCAAGCTATTGGTAGACAATAAGCGAATCGGCATGTTGAATGAGGTGGCCCTAAAATATATAATCCTTAATGAGCAACTTAAGGGTCAAGACGTAGCGGTAGTTACGACAGCTGTGCCGCTGACCAAAGCGCTCGAAAAGAAAATATTGGCCCAAGTCACACAGATTACAGGTAATGAGGTTGCCATAGAGAATAAGATCGATGGGAATATCATAGGGGGGTTTATCCTTAGGGTAGGTGATTTGCAGTATGATGCCAGTGTCGCCAATAAATTAAGCAATTTAAAAAGGGAATTCACAAATAATCTATAATATATTATAGGACTTCAGGAAGTCTAAACTTTATATCTAAAACAAATGGCAGGAGTAAAAGCCGCTGAGGTATCAGCAATTTTAAAACAGCAATTATCAGGATTCGAATCAACCGCTTCATTGGATGAAGTAGGTACCGTATTGCAAGTAGGTGATGGTATCGCAAGGGTATATGGATTGTCAAACGTACAATATGGTGAATTGGTCGAGTTCGAAGGAGGCCTTGAAGGTATCGTTTTGAACTTGGAAGAGGATAATGTTGGTGTTGTACTTTTGGGCCATTCCAAGGAAATCGGGGAAGGGGCCACTGTAAAACGTACACAACGTATCGCATCTATCAATGTTGGCGAAGGTATTGTTGGCCGTGTTGTGGACACTTTAGGGACACCAATAGATGGCAAGGGACCCCTTTCAGGCGATTTGTACGAAATGCCATTGGAACGTAAGGCTCCGGGGGTAATCTTCCGTCAGCCGGTTAATGAGCCTTTACAAACAGGTATCAAGGCGATTGATGCCATGATTCCTATAGGTCGTGGGCAACGGGAGTTGGTTATTGGTGACCGTCAGACAGGTAAGACAACGGTCTGTATCGATACGATCATAAACCAGAAAGAATTTTACGATGCAGGTAATCCTGTTTATTGTATCTATGTCGCTATTGGCCAAAAGGCATCGAACGTTGCGGCAATAGCCAAGGTATTGGAGGACAAAGGAGCTTTGGCCTATACTACGATAGTGGCCGCCAATGCTTCCGACCCTGCACCAATGCAGGTATATGCACCATTTGCAGGTGCTGCGATCGGCGAGTATTTTAGGGACACGGGTAGACCGGCATTGATCATATACGATGATTTGTCAAAACAGGCAGTTGCCTATCGTGAGATCTCATTGTTATTAAGACGCCCACCGGGACGTGAGGCGTATCCCGGTGATGTATTCTATTTACATTCAAGATTGTTGGAGCGTGCGGCAAAGGTTATCGCCGATGATGATATCGCCAAGGACATGAACGATTTGCCAGATGTGTTGAAACCCCTCGTAAAAGGTGGTGGTTCCCTAACGGCCTTGCCTATCATCGAAACACAGGCAGGTGACGTATCGGCCTATATCCCGACAAACGTTATTTCTATTACCGACGGACAGATATTCTTGGAGCAGGATCTGTTCAACCAAGGCGTACGTCCGGCGATTAACGTTGGTATCTCTGTATCTAGGGTGGGTGGTAATGCCCAGGTAAAATCAATGAAAAAAGTTGCGGGTACGCTTAAACTGGATCAGGCCCAATTTAGGGAATTGGAGGCTTTTGCCAAGTTTGGTTCCGATTTGGATGCGGCAACATTGAACGTTATCGAGAAAGGACGCCGTAATGTCGAGATCCTAAAACAAGCCCAAAACGATCCTTTTACCGTTGAAGACCAGGTAGCCATTATCTATGCGGGATCCAAGGATTTGTTACGTGATGTTCCTGTGGAAAAGGTGAAGGAATTTGAAAATGATTTCATTCAGTTTATGAATGCCAAACATAGGGATGTGTTGGATCTGCTTAAAACGGGTAAATTGACCGATGAGGCTACCGGGACATTAACGGCTGTCTGTAAGGACCTAACAGCGAAATACAGGGGCTAGTCAAGGATTTGGGTACCTTGGATGATGGTCCGTTTGGATTAAAAAATCCCAATGACAGGGAAGTACCAAAAGGATGAGGAAAAAAATGTGAAGGGTTTGTATAGGTTTCAGTAGCGATAATCAGGAACCCATAACCCATCATTCACAACTTATAACTTATAAAAATGGCCAATTTAAAGGAAATACGTAACAGAATATCATCGGTATCATCAACGATGCAGATTACCAGTGCCATGAAAATGGTATCTGCCGCAAAGTTGAAGAAGGCACAGGACGCAATTACCGCCATGAGGCCATATTCAGATAAACTCACAGAACTTTTACAGGGTCTAAGTGCAAGTTTAGATGCCGATTCGGGTAGTGCATATGCGGATAATAGGCCTATCAATAAAGTTTTGGTAGTTGCAATCACATCGAATCGTGGTTTATGTGGAGCTTTTAACACCAATATCCTAAAGCAGGGCACCTATTTGGCTGAGGAGACTTTCCAAGGGAAGAAAGTCGATTTTATGACAATAGGAAAGAAGGCGAATGATATTCTGGGCAAAAAGTATATGATTACGGCAAACCATAGTGATGTCTATGAGCATTTGACCTTTGATAATGTTGCCGTTATTGCCGAGGAATTGATGGGGCTGTTCAAGGATGGATCCTATGATCGGATAGAATTGGTCTATAACAAATTCAAGAATGCCGCTACACAGATTATAACCACAGAGCAGTTTCTGCCTATAGTCCCGGCCGAAGATGATAAAGGTTCAAGTGCGGATTATATCTTTGAACCCTCCAAGGCCGATATCGTAGAGCAATTGATACCAAAGTCGCTCAAGACACAATTGTACAAGGCGGTACGCGACTCCTTTGCCAGTGAGCATGGTGCACGTATGACCGCAATGCACAAGGCAACGGATAATGCGACCGATCTAAGGGACCAGTTGAAATTGACATACAACCAAGCTAGGCAGGCTGCGATCACGAATGAGATTCTTGAGATTGTTAGTGGTGCAGAGGCCCTTAGCAACTAAGTATTACGTATATGGCATACCTACTTTAGTTTCCGTTTAAAATAAAAGGAAGTGATTATAAAGGGATCCTGCTGTATGCGGGGTTTCTTATTTAACGTCCCGATCGGGCGAAACCCTCTTTGTCGCTTTGGATTTAATACCTATTTTTATACCTTAATTACGCTTGGTTGAACCTCTTTAAGAAACTTTTTAAGCAAACGGCCATTTATGGCCTGGCAACTGTTTTACCACGGATGCTTTCTTTTCTATTGTTGCCATTCCATACCGATATTTTGGTAACTGCGGACTATGGCCAACTATCCGTGATCTATGCTTGGTTTGCCATTTTCAATGTGTTTTTGGCCTATGGTATGGAAACGGCGTTCTTTCGTTTTTACAATGGTCCCGATAGTCGGGGAAAGGTAGTTTCCACTTCGTTGGTCTCGATAATGGTCAGTACGATGGTGTTCATGACCTTGGCCCTCTTGTTGCAGAACAGTATTGCGGAATTTTCCGGCATCACCCCTCGATATTTAAGGTTCGCCATTTTGATCTTGGCTTTGGACGCTATGGTCATCATTCCATTTGCCTGGTTGAGGGCCAATGAAAAACCCATGCGATATGCCGTGGTGAAGATATCGAATGTCGCTATCAACCTTGGGCTGAATGTCTTTTTCCTATATTTCTTGCCGAGGATGGCAACATCTGACCCAGACGGCTTTTTCGGTGGTATTTACAAGCCCGATTTTCAAATATCGTATATTTTCATAGCGAATCTAATAGCGAGCCTTATAACGCTTCTATTGATGTTAAGGCTTTATATGGAAACAAAGTTCGTTTTTGATATACCTCTTTGGAAAAAAATGATGGAATATGCCTTACCTGTATTGGTTGCCGGGGTGGCATTTACGGTCAATGAGGTTTTCGACCGTATCTTATTGGAAAAATTGTTGCCCAAGGATGTTGCCGATAGTGAAGTGGGCATGTATTCGGCCTGTTATAAGCTGGCACTTTTCATGACCTTGTTCGCCACTGCATTCCGATTGGGGATCGAACCCTTCTTTTTTAGCCATTCCAATACAGAGAATCCCCAAAGGGCCTATGCACAGATAACCAATTATTTTGTTGTCTTGGGAAGCATGATCCTTTTGGGTGTTGTCGTCTTTGCCGATGTATTGAAGGTATTGTTCGTTCGTGACCCTAAATATTGGGAAGCGATGAATATAGTCCCGATTATAATCCTTGCAAGTTTCTTCTTGGGAATATACCACAATCTATCTGTTTGGTACAAGGTGACAGACAGGACCAGGTTCGGGGCTTATATCTCATTGATCGGGGCCATTTTGACCATTGTCATTAACCTCGCTTTTATACCCCGTTTCGGATATATGGCTTCAGCCGTGGCGACATTATCTGCCTATGGCTGTATGATGATGCTATCTTTCTTCTTTGGCAGAAAGTACTACCCTATTCCTTATAACTATAGAAAAATCGTTTTTTACCTTTTGGTCTCCGTGTTGTTTTCAGGCCTAGCGTTCTACGCTTTTGACCGTAATCTATTTATCGGTATCCCTTTACTGCTTTTGTTTTTGGGAATGGTCTATAAGCTTGAAAATGAAAATCTAAGAAAAATATTCATAAAAAAATGAAGATAAGGATCATTAATAAATCAGCCCATGCATTACCCGATTATGGTACCTTGGCCTCGGCCGGTATGGATTTAAGGGCCAATATAGAGGAAAGTATCACATTAGAGCCTATGGGCCGTACCATTGTAAAGACGGGACTGTTTATTGAGCTGCCCATTGGGTTCGAGGCCCAAGTCCGTCCTAGGAGCGGCCTAGCGGCAAAAAAGGGTGTTACGGTACTCAATGCACCAGGAACGATAGATGCGGACTATCGTGGCGAGATAGGGGTCATATTGGTCAATGTATCCAAAGAACCATTTGTTGTTGAAAATGGGGAGCGTATTGCGCAACTGGTCATTGCCAGGCACGAACGGGCCGAATGGATCGAAGTGGATGAATTGTCCGACACCCTTAGGGGTGCCGGTGGATTTGGTAGTACGGGGACCAAATAACAGCCTTAAGGCCCCAATAAGGAAGAACCCATTCGTCATTACGGTGTTTTAAGGGTGTTTTAACATAAAAGAAGGAAGTACTGGAACACTTATTGATAATTTTAACCCATAATCCACAAAGATGAAAATTCCGGGGACCATATTCCTTTTGATGCTTTTGAGCTTGCCCTTATCAGGGGTAGGGCAGGTAAAGGATATGGATATCGAAGAAAGTGCAGAGGTTTTTTTAGAGGAGTATTCCGATACTTTCCAGGAGAATTTCTTTGAGGCCCTTAAACAAAAGGGAATCGAGAATTACGATAAGGCTATCAACCTTCTCTTGGAATGTAAATCGATCGATGCCGGCAATACCGTTGTAGACCACGAACTGGCCAAGGTCTATTTGTTGGATAAGCAATATCCAATGGCCCAGGACTATGCCGTTTCGGCGGTCTTGTCCAACCCGGAAAATCTATGGTACCTGAATACCTTGGTCTCCTGTGTCCAAATGCAGGGAAGTTCGTTGGATCAAGTGAACATCGATCTTCCCATGACCAACCATAAACTAAAGGAGAACCTGGCACTGATCTATTTTAAGCAAGGGAATTACGACAAGGCATTATCACTTCTTTTGGATATGGATAGGTCGACTTACACCGAGGGATTAAAGGCCAAGATCGAGGATTCCATAAAAAAGGGGGAAGCTCACGTGAAAAAGGAAAAAATAGTTGTTCGGCAAGAAACCAATATCAATCCCATTGAGAGGTTGAAACTACAATTGGCGGACTTGATGGAAAAAAAGGAGTATCCTGAATTGGCCAGACTCAGTGGACAGGCAATGGAGGATTTTCCGGCCCAACCTTACTTTTACTATATAAACGGACATGCATTGAACAAGACAAGTAAGTCCGATGAGGCAGTGGAGGTGCTTGAAGCTGCATTGGATTATATGTTGGATGATGATATTCCCCTAATGAACAAGATATATCGGGAATTGGCCGATGCGCATTCCGCATTGAACGATCCTTCGAAAGCAAATATGTATCTTCGTAAGATAAAATCCGGGTTTTAAAATATGGCTACCATAATAAAATGGGCACGTCTTAGTGTCTTGATACTATTCGTGATTTCGTGTAAATCAAAGAAAGTGGTTTCTGGGAATACCATTAAGGATAATATGTCCGCCAAGGCCATTATCCGTACACATTATCAGAACCATATCAATTTCAGGACCTTGAGCGGCCGAATGAGGATTGTCTATCATGATGGGGAGTCTACAAAAAGTGTGACGGCAAGCCTCCGTATGGAAAAGGACAAGGCCATATGGATCAGTGCCCCTTTAGGAATAGTAAAGGCCTATATTACCCCAGATCGGGTGTCCTTTTACAACAAACTCCATAATGAGTATTTTGATGGGGATTTTTCATACTTGAGCAGTATATTGGGAACGGAACTCGATTTTGATAAAATGCAGAATTTGCTTTTGGGACAGGCCCTTTTCGATTTAAGGAATGCGAAATATGAGGTTTCACATACCGAAACGGATTATGTTCTAAAGCCTAGGAAACCGTTAAACCTGTTTAAGGCAAGTTACACGATAGAACCGGATAATTTTATGATTACCGCCCAGCAATTGGCCCAACCCTTGAAGCGGCGGGTGTTGGATATAAACTATAGGGATTATCAGGAAATCAACAATAGGATATTGCCTAATGGGATTTTGATTACCGCAATAGAAGGCAACTCAAAAAATACGATAGATATAGATTATAGAAGTGTGGAGTTTAACAGGACCTTGAGGTTCCCATACAAAATACCGAAAGGTTTTAAAAAGATAGAATTAAAGACCGATGCTTTGTAGGCGCATTTTTTTCGTTTTTCCATTTTTGTTCTCGATATTTCTGTCGGCACAGGCTTCCCATGCCCAAACTAATGAACAAAAGGCACTTGAGGCCAAACGGGAACAGTTACAAAGGGAAATAAGGGAAATCAACCGATTGTTATTTGCAGAAAAGAAGGAAAAGGGCAATGTCCTAGATCAGATGGAGGCATTGGACAGGAAAATAAACGTACGGCAACAATTGATCCGGATCACCAACCAACAATCGAACTTATTGAATAGGCAGATCAATGCCAATATCCGTAATATCTCCAAATTACGTGAGGACCTTGGACTCTTGAAAGGGGAATATGCTACGATGATACGTAAATCGTATCAGAACAGATCAAAGCAGGGCAGGTTGATGTTCCTATTATCTTCCGATAATTTCTTCCAGGCTTTTAAACGTATGCAGTATATGAAACAATATACACAGTATCGTAAGGAGCAAGGCAAAAAAATCATGGCCAAAACCGATGAACTTACCCAATTGAACATAGATCTGGCCAATCAACGCAAGGAAAAAGACCAACTGATATCCGTAAACAATAAGGCCAGGGCCAAGCTAATGAAGGAAATGAAGTCCCAAAAGGACTTATTGGGAAGCATTCGTAAAAATGAAAGCAAGTATGCATCAGCCATAGATAAGAAAAAACGTGAGGCCCGAAAGATCGACCAACAGATAGAGCGGTTGATACGAAGTGCCATAGCCTCATCGAACAAAAAAGCAACAAAAGGGGAGAAGGCGACGAAAGTGTCCGCCAATAAATTTGTGCTTACCCCAGAGGCAACCCTTGTAGCCAACAATTTTTCCGCCAACAAGGGCAAACTTATCTGGCCGGTCGAAAAGGGTATAAAGAGCCAAGGTTTTGGTATTTACAAAGACCCTGTTTATCCAGGTATAAAACATCAAAGCAATGGGGTTATCATCGCTACCGATGAAGGGGCCAAGGCCAGGGCTATTTTTGAGGGGGAGGTGATAGCCATACTCTCTGTGCCCGGAGGAAATAAAGGCGTGCAGATCAAACACGGCAACTACATAAGTACATATTACAATTTATCGGATCTCTACGTGAAAAAAGGGGATAAGGTCAGTATCAAAACCGAATTGGGAAAAATATACACCAATCGGTTTAATGGCCGGACACGTTTAAAATTCTATCTATACCAGGATACTTCCCGATTGAATCCCGAAGAATGGCTGTACCAGCTTTAAAATTACGGTATTGTCAAGGAATGGATGAACAGGTTCCAAAGGTGGTTTTAATCGCAGGGCGATAGCCAACAAGGGTTCGATTCCCAGAGGCCTGCCTCGAAATGATAAAAGTTTTTTCGGAAGCATAACCCGTACCCTTGGGTAGGCACTTTCGGAAGTAATCCTAATTTTAAGAAAAAAATACCCTTGAATTAAGTTTGAGGGTATTTTTTTGTTTTCTAATCATTAGTGTCCGACCAAAGTACGCTTTTTCGGGATATGGTCGTGGGCTGCCGCACTTGTAAGACGGACAAGACAGGGAACCCTTTTAGGAAATCCCCTTTTTAAAAAGTTTAACCGGACACTGATAATTCTCTATTTAAATAATTTGTACACATCATTACCATTTGCGAAAAGTAATAATGCTATTAAAAGAAAGAACCCTATCATCTGGGCGTATTCCAAAAATTTGTCACTTGGTTTTCTTCCTGTAATCATCTCATACAATAGAAAGGCAACATGGCCACCATCCAGGGCTGGTATAGGCAATATGTTCATAAAGGCCAATATAATGGATATAAAAGCTGTCGTGTTCCAAAAAACAGGCCAGTCCCAACTTTCGGGAAATAGACCGCCAATAGCGGCAAAACCACCAACTTCCTTATAGGCCCCCGTATCGGGATTGAAGATTTTCTTCATACCTTTAATATAGTTCCCCAGGGTAGAGATGCCCTTGTCAACACCAGCGGGTATCGATTCCAGAAAATTGTATTTTCTGGTTTTTATCTTAAAAAAGCCTTTTTCCGCATATTCCTTCATCGTCAATCGACCAAGGCGGACATCAATGGTCCCCTTGTCGCTTACCATTACATTTAAATCGGCTATTCCACCATTTTTCCTTTTAACGGTCATAACGATCTCCTTCCCCTTATTCGCTTCCAAAATCGGTCTTACCTGATCTACATAGACCATTGGTGTACCGTTTACTTTGACAACCTCATCGAATTCTTGGAAATCGACATCTTCGTTTATCGAGCCGTCTATGGCTTTTTTGATAATAAAGGGCTGTCTATAACTTAGGAAACGGGCCTTGTCCTTGTCCTCTGACAAGGAGGAGATGAAATCAACGGGGATATCCTGTTCAAAGTTCTTCCCGTCCCTTACGACGGTCATGGTCTCACCATATACGATTTCTGGCAAAATATTCCGAAAGGCTTCGATTTCATTGCCATCTACGGCAATGATCTTATCCCCTGTACGTACCCCGAGTTTATCGCCAAGGTCTTTTTCGACAACCAAGAACCCATCCCTTAGACTATCGGCAGGTACATACTCATCACCATAGGCATAGGCGAGTCCCACATAGATGATCACGGCCAAGATGAAGTTGACCGTTACACCGCCCAGCATAATGATCAAACGTTGCCAGGCTGGCTTGCTTCTAAACTCCCACTCCTTGGGTTCTTCCTTTAGGGTCTCGGTGTCCATGCTCTCATCGATCATACCCGATATCTTCACATAGCCACCAAGGGGCAACCAACCAATACCGTAGACGGTTTCCCCGATTTTTTTCTTAAAGAGCGAAAATTTTATATCGAAAAAAAGATAGAATTTCTCCACCCTGGTCTTAAAGATCTTGGCGGGGATAAAATGCCCCAACTCATGGAGCACGATTAAAAGTGAAAGGCTTAAAAAGAATTGTATGATCTGTATAACGATAGGACTCATTTATTTTTTATGAAATTGAACGCACAAAAGTACACTTTTACAAGGTCTTACAAAAAGAAACTATGGGAGCGGCCCCCTTTTTATGAATTTTTTGGGAGCTATGGCCCTTCTGGACATTTGATAAGTACACAGGACTGATGTACCTTTGAAAAAAAACCATGCGCTCCTTTTTCGGTAAGTATAAGTTATTCGCCATTGTGTTTTCGGTCATATCGGCGATTATTATGGTACTCTTTTACAAGGCCCTTCAGCCTAAGGTCGTATTGCCCATTTACCAGCCTTCAATGGTCAATCCGGATTTGGTCGACAGTACAGTGCAACATGTGAGGAAATACCACACGATAGCCGATTTTTCATTGATCAATCAAAACGGCAGGACCATTACCCAAAAAGATTATGAGGGCAAAATCTATATCGCTGATTTTTTCTTTACGACCTGCCCAACCATTTGCCCTATTATGACAAAGAACATGGCCAGGATACAGGAAATGACAAAAGATGACGATAACGTACTTTTACTTTCCCATTCGGTGACCCCGGTCATCGATTCCGTTGCACAGTTGAAAAAATATGCCATCGAAAAAGGGGTGGACGATGCCAAGTGGAATTTGGTTACCGGTGACAAGAAACAAATCTATGGCTTGGCGAGAAAATCCTATTTGGCGGTAAAGACCGATGGTGATGGTGGGCCTTTTGACATGATCCATACCGAAAATTTCATTTTGGTGGATAAAGAACGTCGGATCCGTGGTTTTTATGATGGCACCAAGACGGGGGACATCGAAAAACTAATGCAGGATTTGGAGATATTGGAAAAATCGTACCTTGAATAAGAAAGCCTAGCCAATAACAACGTATAAAGATTTTTGGGACACTGTAAGCCCACCCTTTCCCAAATTGGGATATCCTGCAAAATATTTAGGGCTGCCCCTTCCGCCTTTTGTTCCCACTACTATCTAAAAAGTATAATCTGGAATTAATTAAAAATTTACCTTACTTTTGTTTTTGCTTATAATCATTCCAAATAAAAATAAATAAGATGGGAACGAGTATTGCACAACTTAAGTGCGGGCAAAAAGGGATTGTCAGGGAATTTCCTGACGGTTTTTTGCCCATAAAATTACTCGAATTGGGGTGTTTGCCAGGTAGTGAGGTTGAATTGGTGCAAGTGGCACCCCTTAAAGACCCTCTATATATCAATGTAAATGGATCCCACATAGCTATAAGACGCTCTATGGCCCTTAAGATTGAATTGGATTTTATCGAAGATACCCCGAATGTATGAGCAGGGAAATCAAAGTTGCACTAATCGGTAATCCCAATACTGGTAAGACCTCCGTTTTTAACGAATTGACAGGGCTTAACCAGAAGGTGGGCAATTACCCTGGAATCACTGTTGAGAAGAAGGAAGGAATCTGTAAGCTCCCCCAAGGGGTAAAGGCACATATCATCGACCTCCCAGGTACCTATAGCCTTAATACGGTCTCACTTGATGAGCGTGTTGCCGTTGAACTGCTGTTGAACAGGAACGATAAGGATCATCCTGATGTGGCCGTTGTCATTTCCGATGTCGAGAACCTGAAACGAAACCTTTTGCTGTTCACCCAGATAAAGGATTTGAGGATACCCACTATCCTGGTCATCAATATGGCCGATATAATGGAGCGAAAGGGTATTTCGTTGGATATTGGACTGATGGAAAAAAAGTTGGACACCAAAATAGCCTTGGTCAGTACCCGTAAAAAAACCGGTATCGGGCGATTGAAGGGATTGATTGCCGACTATGAAAACCTATCCATAGCCCCAAATGTGGACACCACTGTTATTGCCCCGGATTATTTTAAAGGCCTACAGGACACCTTTCCCAATGAAAACCTATATAAACTCTGGCTTGTCATCACCCAAGAGGATGTGGGTTCCATGCCCTTCTTGGAGGAAAACCTGGTCAAGGATGTCCTGTCATTCAACACAAAGTCAGCATCCGAAATCAAGTACCTACAACAAAAGGAGACCATTAAAAGATACCAATTCATCAACTCGATACTGAAAGAGACGTATAAAATTGATACCGCTGCGGCCAAAGGATTAAATGCAACCCTTGATAAAATCCTGACACACAGGATATTCGGGTACCTTATTTTCTTTGTTGTGTTGCTTATGATCTTCCAGGCCATTTATGATTGGAGTGGTGTCCCCATGGATTTTATAGATGAGACCTTTGCCGCTGCCAGTGAGTGGGCCAAAGAATCACTCCCCCCAGGGATGCTTACCAATCTGATCGCCGAGGGAATCTTGTCGGGAATTGGTGGTATTGTCATATTCATTCCCCAGATCGCATTCCTTTTCCTGTTCATTTCCCTATTGGAAGAATCCGGTTATATGAGTAGGGTCGTTTTTTTAATGGATCGCATTATGCGTCCATTTGGGTTGAGTGGCAAGAGTGTGGTTCCCTTGATGTCCGGTACGGCATGTGCTATACCAGCGATTATGGCCACCCGGACCATAGAGAGTTGGAAAGAACGATTGATAACCATATTGGTCACGCCTTTTACGACTTGTTCCGCAAGATTGCCGGTATATCTTATCATAATCGCCTTGGTTATTCCAGAGGGCCGTTTTATGGGATTGGGTTATCAGGCCCTGACCTTGATGCTCCTGTATTTAATAGGGTTTGGTGTTGCGATATTTTCCGCCATGGTCCTGAACAAGGTCCTGAAGATCAAAAACCACACTTTTTTCGTGATAGAGATGCCCAGTTACAAACTTCCTTTGATTAAAAATGTGGCCTATACGGTCTGGGAAAAAACCAAGAGTTTTGTCTTCGGTGCGGGAAAGATCATCTTGGCCATATCGATTATATTATGGTTTTTAGGTTCAAATGGTTTTACGGAAAAGTATGAAAATGCGGAATCCATTATTGAAAACCGAATACAGGCCGAAGGTTTGACCGTCTTTAACCAAGAGAGTATAGCCAATGATCTCGAAGCCTATAAGGCCGCACTAAACGATAGTATCGCCAAGAAAGTATATTCTATTGGACCCGAACAGGTAACAGATTCAATAAACAGGAAGGGCGATGAACTGTTCAAACAGGCAAGGAATCAGGAAATAGCAAGTTTTGAGCTTGAAAATTCCTATATCGGCAATATGGGCAAGGCCATTGAACCCATAGTGAGACCATTGGGTTATGACTGGAAGATCGGTATTGCCTTGATTACCTCTTTTGCTGCGCGGGAGGTATTTGTAAGTACCTTGGCAACCATTTACAGTGTTGGTAGTGACCAGGAGGAGACCATTAAGGAAAGGATGTCGGCCGAAACAAATGCGAATACCAATAAGTCCCTGTTCAATTTGGCATCGGGTATATCCCTATTGCTTTTTTATGCTTTCGCCATGCAGTGTATGAGTACCTTGGCCATTGTTAAACGAGAGACCAATTCTTGGAAATGGCCATTGGCCCAATTCGTTTTTATGACTCTTTTTGCTTATATTGTGGCATTGGTCGCCTATCAAGTATTGAAATAATATGGAACTCTTTCAACAAATAGTCGTTTATGCCACCGTGGTTCTGGCCATTGGGTATATCGTGAACAAATTCCTTTTGCCCAAATCGCTGTTTTCCCCCAAAAAAGGAACTAAGAGGACCTGTGGCAAGGATGGTTGTGGCTGCCATTGAAACTAGCTGTTGCGCCCTCTCGGAAAAAAACTGTAATGGCCCTAAAGGTTACGACCCGTCCCTTGTTTTATGCCTTAGCTCTTAATGAACTCGTTTAAACTTTTCCGGCTTGCTAAAAAATTGCCGTTTTCTGCCCTGTTCTTGTCTTGCTTTAGTAGCCCTGCCATGCAACTTTTCAACAGGACAAAAAACCAGTGATTCCCGCTTAAACCCAAAAAGTCTAAACGAGCCCAACCAAGCTATTCGTGAATTCACTTCTTCGGGAAAAAACCTATATAAGACCGGTAACGGAACTGTAGAGCAGAAGCCCCCAGCCGATCACCAAAAGCAAGCCCCCTAATGGAGTGACAGGGCCAAGAAACGCCATGTTCTTTCCTTTTGACTTTCCGATCACCAATAGGTAGATACTGAATGAGAACAATAGAACCCCAAAAATAAAACAGTAGACCATGTAATGTTGTGGTGTGGTGTCCAAGTTTAGGTTAAAACCTAGGACCAGCAACAGAATAGCATGGTACATCTGGTACTTCACCCCTGTTTTAAAACTTTTCAGTTGGTCATCGTCCAACATTTTTTTTAGGGCATGGGCACCAAAAGCACCAAAAACAACCGCTAGTAAACCTAAAAGAGCGCCAACAACCTGAGCTAAAAGAACCATTTGGAATATTTTGGCCCTAAGATAACCAAACCCTTTAAGGTAAAGGTCACCTTTGGTACTGTTTTATTGCTTAAATAGACAAGGAAAGAGCCAACTTTTAACCGCAGGGCGATAACCAAAAGGGTTCAACCCCCCGAGGTTTGCCTCGAAATGAATTTTTTTCGGAAGTATGGGCCATATCCTTGGGCCAAGGGTATTGGTCATTCAGCTTTTGATCGTATCCGGTCTTTCTGGGTTGGGCGGCCTATAGATACCGGTATTCAACCTTGATGGGGACCTCAACGGACCCGGACTTTTAAAGATAGGCATTCCCATAGGTACAGACTGTTGGATCGTAGGGCTTTCCGTTCCGCCTTTTTCGATTTCCGGTTTTCCGTTATTGGAATTCGAACTATATGTAACACCCGTAAACATTGGTTCTGGCATTACTGTCTTTATAGTTATGGATCTAGTTGTGAGTTTTACAAAGACGCTCGATTTTTCGATAAATAAAGTAGGTGCCATTTTACATCTGTCGGTTTAAAAAAGGATAAATTGGAATAGGAAACCTAAATTGTTATATATTTGAAAGCTAGTTCGAAAACGCTATATTACATTGATTAGGGATGTTTTTATCCTATTTTCAATAAAAGGGAAAGCGGTCGAGGCAAAAAAAACCCGATGGCCAATAAATATTTAAAATCCCCTAAATAAAACCTGTAATGTCAAAGAATCAAAAAGCTGTAATCAATCTACACGGAAACCAAGATCCAGACTCTAAGATAGAAGCGATAAAAAACCTTATTTTTGGTGATGATATCCAAGCTTATAATGCTGAGTTCGAGAATTTAAAAGAAGATATCCTTAACAAGAAAAAAGTTCTGGAGGATCTAATCGAGGAGGTAGGTGCTGACCTAAGGAGATCAATTGATGATATTTCGACCGATGTGGATATCAGGATAACAGACCTGGAAAATAGTTTGGACACGAGGATAGAGGACCTGGATGGGAAGAGTGTCGCTAAGGAGACCTTGGGTAAATTGCTCATAGAATTGGGTGAGAAGGTCAGTAGTAAATAGATTTCAAGGGCAATTTGGAATGAACGACAAAGATAGATTAAGTATCCTAAAGGATATTTTGTTCACAGAGGATCGGGAAGACATTGATAAAATTGCCGATCGTATCGAATTGTTGGAGCGGGCTTACAATAACAGGGAGAAATTCGCTTCCCGGGTTGACCCTATTGTAGAGGAACAGTTGGGCAGGTTCGTCAAAAGTATTCCAGAGACCCTTGGGCCGACCATTACCGCAACCTTAAAGTGGGAAATTCAAAAACATAAAGACGAAGTTGTTGATGCCCTTTATCCCGTACTGGGTAAAATGGTCAAGAAATATGTGGCCCAGGAAATAAAGGCCTTATCTGAAAAGATAGATAACCAACTGGGCTTTATTTCTGTATGGAAGAGGAAATTGAGGTCGTTTTTTGGAAAAAACAAGGAAAAAGAGCTATTGCTCGACGATATAGCCAAGGGGGAAATACAACAGGTACTGTTGATCGAACGGGATTCGGGTTTGTTGAAAGCCAGTTTTTCAAAAACCGAAACCATCGATGAGGAAATGATCTCAGGAATGCTCACTGCCATAAAAACCTTTGTGGAGGATGCCTTTAATCAGAAAAACCAGGAATTGGAGCTTATTAGGTATGAGCTTTACAACATACACATACAAAGTTTTGTCAATTACTATGTGGCAGTGGTGGTTTCTGGTGCCTATAGTTCCAAGGTCAAGGATAAGTTGCAGGATGTTATTTTTGATTTTTACCATAATTTCATGGAGATGAACCTTGACCTCATCTATACGAGCCGTCATCTTGAAGAGCCTGTGGATACTATAAGTAGTGAAATAATTCAAAAAAAGTTAGCAGAATATTTTGGCAATGCAAAAATCTAAGAAGATCGTGGTTTTGGGCCATTTTGGTGTCGGTAAGACATCATTGATCCAAAGATTCGTAAAAGATAGTTTTTCCGATAAATATAAGGTCACTATTGGGGTCCATATCACCAAAAAAATAGTAGAGGTAAGTGGTAACGAATCCATCTCACTTATTATTTGGGACCTTGAAGGTACAGATGAGGTACAAATGATACGACAAGCGTATTTATTGGGAACCCATGGGGTCGTCTTTGTCTTTGATGTAAGTAGGCCTTCCACATTCCAGAACTTAAATAGTGATCTAAAGATAGTTTCGAAGAAAGTCCCCGATACCCCGTTGGTCATAGTCGGTAATAAAATGGATCTGGTAATCAACGATGAGCTCCAGGGCCTTTTAAAAGAGAATAATATTGAGGCGGATTACCTCACTAGTGCAAAAACAGGGGATGCCGTAAATGAGATGTTCACCCACCTAGCTAATCTATTGAATGACCATGCTTGACCAGTATAAAGGGCAATATATCAATCAGAGTATCCAGTTCGTTGTTGTTGGTTTAGATGGTAAGGTCATTGAAAGTGACCAAACCCTCATTGAACTGGAACAGGGGGGGCTTATCCATGATGCACACCCTTTCTTTATTTCCTATTCGAATATTTTGGAGAGTATTGGGGAATCAATAACCTATAGTTGTGTCCACCTTGGGGAAGGTGATATGGAATTGATCACCGATATACGGTTTATAAGGAAGGATAACCACATACTATTGGTTATTTCGGACCTTACCGAGCATTATATCTCCTATCAGCAAATAGCACAGGCCAGGAACGAGTCTATCATTAATTCTGAATTGGTGGTCCTCAAGAATATTGAATTGGAGGAACGGGAACGTTTTAAGAATACCTTTATCCAAAATTTCAGCCATGAGCTTAGAAATCCACTTACAAGTATAATCTCGATTACCAATTTGCTCGAAAGGACCAACTTGGCCAAGGAGCAACAACAAATGGTCGATTTCCTTAAGGAGTCGAATACCAATTTAAAATTATTGCTAGATGATATCCTGAGTATCAGCATGATTGCTTCCGGGCGCTTAGAACTGCGTAATAAGGCGTTCAATCTGTTGAATTTGCTAGAGCTTATAGCGTTTACCTATAAATCGAAAACAGAGGGGACATCCATTTCCTTTATAATGGAGCATGACAAAAAAATACCCGAATTTATTGAAGGGGACAGATTGCGATTGTTCCAGATTCTTACCAACTTACTCGATAATGCTATAAAATTCACTGAAGAAGGCAGTATTGCCCTAAAAGTATCGCTCAACCAGAAAAGGGCCAATAAGGTAAATCTAAGATTTGAGGTCAATGATACCGGTATTGGAATACCACCCGAAAAGATGGATTCCATCTTCGAGAGTTTCACACAATTGGGGAAAGAAAGGAAAAAAGAAGGTGTTGGCCTGGGATTGTCGATCGTCAGAGGGTTGGTAGAGCTTATGGGCAGTAAAATAAAAGTAGAGTCGAAGCCCGGTAAAGGTTCTTCCTTTTATTTTGATGTGGCCCTTACCTATGTCCTGAACCTGACATCCAAGCCTATTGGAAAAACAGAAAACAAAACTGTAGATCTATCAAATCTCAAAGAAGGCAGAAAATATAAGTTGTTGTTGGTCGAGGATGATGAGCGCACACAGATGGTACTGTTTAAAACCCTTATGGATACCAACCTGTTTTTCATTGATCTGGTGAATGATGGCGCACTGGCTTTTGGAACAGTGATCAACAACAATTATGACATAATCCTTATGGATGTTGATTTGCCCAATGTCCCTGGAGACCAGATCACGAAACTAATCCGGGATTTTCCGTTTAAGGACATCAATAAAACCCCGATTATAGGTGTTACGGCAAATGTGTTTGAAGATAATGTCGACAATTACCTGAAAGTCGGGATGAATGCTGTGGTGCCCAAACCATTTGATTTTAATGAGCTGCTGAAAACCATTGTAAAATTGGTCAGCTAGTACCCTCTCTTTCCGCACATCCAATCCTGTACAACTTGGCTTAATGAGGTGGCCATATAATTTCCCACAAACAAAAAGCAGGAAAAAAACTACAAACAATGCATTTCATCGATAAAATACGCATTTAATGGAGGTGTGCCCTTAATGTTCTGTTTTCCCTCTTTATTGGCGGCTACATCTTTAGATTTGTCCTATTGTTAGGAAAGACCCTTAATGTATTGTTCTATACGGCCCTTATAAAAACATAAGGTGTTGTTGGGGTAAAAGAAGAATACGGTTTTAATAAAATGGGGAAGCAAATATAATTGTTGCCCATCATGGGTCTTGATCGGTAGGCAACAATAAAGGCAATGGATAAATGCTATACTAACACTAATCTTTTTATCCGTTGAATTTATTGGAGTCTAATTGGTAATTCTAATGTAATGATTGTCCAACCAAGGTTTTGATAGTGATTAAAGTAATTTAGGTTTTTAATTAGTCGGTTGGTTTTAAGGGCCCTGTTCACAGGGCCTTTTTTAATCGCATGGCGATGGCCAAAAAGGTTTTGATTCCCCGGGGGCCTGCCCCGAAATGATAAAAGTCTTTTCGAAAGCATACCCGCACCCTTGGGTCGAGGTTGTTGATTAAAGACAGGGGTATATGGGCAATGTCCATGAATTTGTGCCATTATCAGCCCATAAGGTCCTGAACATGGTTTTGGCCAGGGGATTATGGTTTTACGGGCAATGCTTCAAAGAATATCAATATTGGATATGATAATGGATACAACAAAGGGGTCGGGACCCTATTTTAAACAAAGAAGAACCCTTTGTTCGACCATAAGGTAAATGGGTTGTGTTTGTTACGTTTCCCTTAAGGGATAGCCAGAAAGAAATTTCTGTTATCCCTTTTTTGATTTCCCCCCGATTCTATTTTTGTATATTTAGGATAAACACGATGAAATCATGAAACGCTTCACTCCCATAGTATTGTCAATGATCGTTTTCTCCTGTAATCCTAAAAATGAAGATAACACCAAGGGATTGGGACAGGTAACGTCCGAAAGTGGTATTGCGGAGAATTACGATCCTGAAAGAAAACTAAAGGAATTAGGCTTGGAAATGCATGGGATTACAGAGCCCTCGGCCAACTATGTTCATGCAGTGCGTACCGGTAATCTTGTTTTTTTGGCAGGGAAGGGGCCTCGGAACGAAAAAGGGGAAAGTATCAGGGGTAAACTAGGTGATGGGTTGGATGTCGCCCAAGGATATGCAGCTGCGAGATCGGTAGGGGTACGGCAATTGTCGGTTCTCAAGGCGGAATTGGGCAACTTGAACAAAGTAAAGCGTATCGTCAAGGTTATGGGTATGGTCAATTCCGTACCCGGGTTTACGGACCACCCCAAGGTCATTAATGGGTACTCGGATCTTATGGTCGAGGTTTTTGGGGAGCGTGGCAAACATGCCCGGGCAGCTGTTGGCATGGGTTCATTACCAAGTAATATAGCCGTTGAGGTTGAAATGATCGTAGAGGTATTCCCAGAATAATCGTATGGGCCATTGTTTGGCCAAGGTCTTGGTAAATAATGGGCCAAGGGGAAGGGCGAACGTAGAGCGCTTAAAAAAAGTAGCCTCGGCAAGAATCGAACCTTTCCCTTGCACACTGTATGGGATAGTGCTACTAAAATGGGACCAAGAAAAGGACTCCCCTTAAAAACGGTCTGCATTTAATCTATTTTTAGGACCTTACTAAAAATTCCTCGACGCTCTGTGTCGGGGTAGTTCATTTCCCCTTTTTCGATTTACCCCCATAATACATCCAGATAAAAAAAAGAAGTACGACCAATAGGGGAGTCATCCAAACGTATATGGGAGTTGCCTGGGAAATTACGATTGGCGAAGTATCGCCCATCAAAATCAAACCTGCCCAATATTGGGGGTGCAAGGTACGGCCCCCGGCAGTTTTCAGGTAATCTAATTTAGCCAGTGTTAGGGCCTTGTCCTTTCTTTTTCCTTCTTCCAGATATCCATAAAAATACCCCAAAATTTGGGAGCTTGATTTTTCATCGATTTGCCATAGGCTGGTCAAAATACTTTCACTGCCCGCATAGTTAAAGGCATGGGCTAGGGATATCATGCCTTCACCGGGTTGATAATGGGGTTTCCCGGTTTCGCAGGCCGTTAATATTGCCAGGTTGCTATTCAGATTTTGATTATATATCTCATAGGCATACAGGTAGTTGTTGTTTATATTGACAGAATCCGAAACATTTTTGGCAAAGACCAAACGCGATAGTTCAGGGTTTATATTGTTGCTTTCAGCATGAGTGCCTATATGGATGATCTTATGTTCATTCGCCCCCTGTGAGAACAATTGTTTGGTAGCCCTATCGTTCAAAAAAGAATTTCCGTTCAGCCGCTTTGAAAATTTTTGGGCCAATTCCGAATTGAACGGCTGGGGCAAAAGGGTCAGGTAGGTCTTGTCAAGGTTTGTGGAATCGGTAATGGCCAGCTCATAGCACTGTTTCATGCTTTTATCAAATCCAGGGACAAAGGCCACAAAATCTTCCTCAAAATACAAAGGCTTTTCTTTATTATCCAATAATAACAGACTGTAATTATATGAAATATCGTATTTCGCCAAAAGACTTTTTGTGGCAAATTCCTGAAGATCGTTTATTTTTTCCGGGGTCAGGAGTTCAAAGCTCAGATTAAAGAGTGCCCCGTCAGGAACAATGATGATTTTGTCGGATATTAAATATCTTTCCAAGGGAGCCCACAACTTTTTGTAATACCTATGCAGTAAATTCGAGGTATCGTCAAAATTATTCTTGAGATCCGGTACTAAGATCGGCTCATGCTTGTCAAAATCGAGTGGAATCAAATGGTCATCCCTGGAATTGACCACATAGGCATACAATTTATCCTTAACGAACATATATCGAATGATGTCGGTATTTTTGGGGACAGTATTCCTGAACCCCCCCAAAGACTCGGAAATATTTGAATATCGCAAATGATAATACCCGGGAGCCGTTGTTCTAAGCGAATCAAGAAAACCGTTGAATTCGCGTTCAACTTGAAAAAAGCCCCGTACATTATTTTCCTTATCCAGGTCCAAAGATCCCGAAAGTTTTGATTTAAGAAATTCCTCACGTTTTAAAACCTGTTTCGGCACCTTGGCAAAAGAAAGATTGGATTTGATCTTCAAGCGTTCCCTGACCCTGTAATAAATGCCCGATTCATTTAAGCCCAACAGGTCATCCAAGTATTCTTTGTTCTTTGTTTTCTCGAATAGGTCTTTGTACAGGACCTTTCCAAAATCGGTGATTTTTTGATATTCGGAAATCAGATTCGAAATATCGACCACACTGGAAACCAAGTGCTTTCTCCCTTCAAGAACGGAAATCGCTTTTTTGATATTATCGGTCAACAGCAGAAGTTCTTTCTCTGTAGGGTTGTCAAAAACCGCATATTTTGTTTTTGCTTCAAGCAATATCAGGTTTGGTCGGTAAAACTCGATTTGAAGCGAGTCTATTTTATTTTTTGCCCGACCTAATTTTGATTTCAGGAATACCTTTCCTTTAGCGACCCATTCCAGGGCATGGTTGAACTTTCCCGCATTGAAGTTGATCTCGGCCAGGTTCAGCATATCCTTGAAAAGGGGGAAATTATCAGGCCCGTTTTTCAAGTTGTATTTGTAAACCTTCGAAAAATAGGCCTGTGCAAGCTCATGGTTTCCTGTTTTTGACAGGAAATCGGAAAAGTCCCTTAGATGTATCCTGTGGTTTCTACTATAATTCTTGCCAAAAGCCTTTGCAAAAAGGCTATTGCTTTTATCGTAGGCCTCTTTTGCCTTCCCGATACTGTCCATCGCGGCATAAATGTTGGCCAAATGGTTCAACCCTTCGGCCTTCAACGCATCCTGACCCGAAGAGGATCCAAGTAGTGCTATCTCCCTTTGTGCGAGTTCTAGGGCCTTTCCATATTCCCGTAAGGAGAAATAGGATTCTGATAGCTGCTTTATGGCCCCGATTGTCCTTGGGTGATCTTGTCCAAAGACCTCCTTTTTCTTTTTGTAAGCGATTTTGACCAATTGGTGTGAGCGGGACAAAAAGCCTACATCATGGTAATAGGCGGCTAGATTGGAAACCGCCAAGGATTGAAGCTCTTTGGCACGCCTCACCAAATCCTCATCATTACTATCTTTTATGATGTGATGGCATTTATCCAACACCTGTTCGGAAACCTTGATCGCTTCGTTCAGATTCCCCTGACTGTCAAGCAAAAGGGCAATATTGAACTGAAAGACGATTTGATAAAAAAGTTTCCCATAAGGTTCAAGGTCACTTTCTTCGGTAGCGGTCAGAGCCTTTTCGAAATTGACCCGCGCACTGTCCAAGTCCCCCAAATCCCAATTGACTATTGCCAAGGCATTGTACCCATCGGCAAGCGTATGCTTTTCCGTATTGCTTGATTTTTCATAGGCGGCCACTGCTTTTTCAAAATAAGGCTTTGCCTTGGCAAGGTCATACAGCCTATGGTACGCACCTCCGACGGTATAATTCACCCTTCCGATCAGGTGGTGCGGGGCATTGCCATGTTTCTGCAAGATATCGGCGGCTTCAAGCATGATATTCAAGGCCTCTTGATTTTCATTGATCTGTGAAAGGAAATCATCGGTCTCTATAAAAGCTTCGAGTAAAATACTTTTGGGCACTTTCTTTTGTCCAAGCTGTTTTAAGAATGCACCCAGTTTTTTCTTGACTCTTGGTTTGCTAGAATCCGCGTAGGCGATCTTTCCCAATAGCGAAATGTACTTGGGTATGGAATCATACTTTTTCGAATTGTATATGATAGCTAATTGTTGGGCAAGGTTTTGTTCGGCCTTGGCTGTTTCACCCGCCCCAATGAGTTTTTCGATCAAGGTAGTGCCCTTGTCCCTTTCCTGTGATAAAACGGGCTGGCACAACAACACTAATAATAAAATAGGGCCAAGGGGTTTATAAAAAACAAAGAAAAGCCTATTCCCCATCTGCCAATTCATTTAATAGGGCCTTGCTCTTGCGAAGCGGACTTTTTTTAAGGTTTTCGATGGCCAGATTTTTGTTCTTTGTCCTTAAATGCGCCAACCCCAAATAAAAATGGGCATCGTCTTTAAAGAATGTATTCTTGGTATCAAGGGATTTTCTTAGAAACCCAATGGATCTGTGCCCCTCTCCTGTAGCCAGATAGGCCACGCCCAAAAAGTAATTCAAGGTATCATTGTTTGGCCTTTGCCCCAAAAGCGTCTCCCATTTTTTAATGGCCTCGCCATAGTTTCCCTGTTTGTAATCTACCATAGCCTCGTAAAAGGCGTAATTATCATTATTCCCCATTACGGTGGGCAATCCCGGGTCTGGCGAAAAATGTTCATCGAACAATTTCTTTTCCGTACTTCCGCCATCAAGGAAAAGTATGCTGCCTAAGGCGGCAATCAGGGCTATGGAAGCGGCAATCATATATTTTTTTAGGTTTTTGGACGATTGTCCCGATCTATTTGGACCGATCGCACGGGTATTTTCATATTCCCCATGGAACTCTTCCAATTTTGACCTAAGGGCGGATTCTTCGATATATGATACTTGCTGCTTAAAATTTTGGAATTTCTTGCCCAGCATGTTATCGTTGGATAATTGCTGCCCAAACTTTTGTTTTTCGGCAACATCCATGGTGTCCATAAGGTAGGCTTCAAAAAGCTCCAGCTCTTTATGGGTGGGTTCCAGCTTATCCATTTGCATTTCGTTTTTTGATCAATGTCCTGAGTTGTTGCATGCAACGGTATTTTTTGTTCCGGGCCGATGCCGCCGTTATACCCATTTCGGTCGCCAACTCCTCCATATCCTTTCTGTCAAAATAGAACCCTTTCAGCAGGTTTTGACAGGCCTTTCCCAATTGCGCCATGACTTCTTGGACACTTTGTCCTTCTTTGTAGATAGCGTGATGGTCTTCTTCCGCCGTTGTTTGGGTATCCATGATGGTAATGCCGTTCATTGAGGTTGTCTTCCGGAATTTTTCGGACCTCAAATGATCGAGCCACTTGTTCTTTGCGATGGTAAATAAATAAGCCTCCAAATTGCTGTCTTCCTTTAGTCTGCCTTCTTTTATGTTTCGCCAACAAGCTATAAATGCCTCTTGGAAAACATCTTTGGCCATGGCTTCGTTTCCCCTGTTGTTGAGCACATAGGCCCTTGCTTTGGGGTACACTTCCAAATAAACCTTTTTTAAGGTCTTCGGGTCATTGTTCTTAAACCCAACAACATTTGGCTGCAGATCTATTATTGTCGACTTTTCCGTTGAATTTCCCATAGCGGTGCTTGGCTATGGGAAATTTACGGAATTATCACAAATTATAAAATATATTGGCTCAATGGGCCATTATATTGGTTTTGGTATCAATCGGGTTTTAGGGTTACAACCACCTGAACAAGCCCGGTTGTAGCTAGGGCTCGGTTTATATGAGCTTGTTGAGACGGACTCTCAAAGTTACCCCCTCCATTTCTTACAAAAACAGGCATATAGGTATCCCCTTCAACAATGGTGTAGTAATTGCTCTCTTCCGGTGTCCTCATCATCATTGTATAGTGACGAGTAATAGGCTCCCCTAAACCGTTCAAAAAAGTAACATTGATTACGTTGAGCTGGTAACTGATGGCATTCTCTTCTTTGGGCACATCAATTACGGCATAAACGCCCCACCAATTATGGCCATTGTTTTCCTCATTCTTTATAAATATGTTACGTATATTCCTAAAGTAAGTTTTTTTGTTCGGGTTGTTGTCTATCTTGATATTGGCCTCAACCTCATCGTATAATATCCACTCAGAATCTATGGTCTCTTTGCGGTATACCATTGCCGTTATGGTTTCTGTGGCATTTTGTACATCTTTGTCCAGTGCTTCGTAAACAAGCTCATAAGATCCGGTCCTTTCTTGGGTAACTTGATCCGTCACTCCGTTAAACAAGCCATATTTACCAGAGGTAGACCAGATTACCTTGCTCTCAAAACCATTACCGTCGGTCAAGGGCACACGGTCCGATCTTACTATATCCAGCCTCACAGCATTTCCCCCTTGTACGGTAACACCATCGGGCCTTATCTTATATTTGAATTTTTTGATGTTGATAGTAGCGGTTCTCGTACCGATTTTAGTAATGGTATTCCCTTTTTTAATAGAAACGGTCACCGTGATTTTCTCAATATTATCATCATCACTTAATTCGTCTTCAGAAACCGTGGTTACATAAGATATCTTGTCTTTGCTACTGGTAAAGGATGTTTGGTCAATATGGCTGGCGTTATCACTAATCACACCAAACCTCCCTGTAGTTGACCATTCGTACTGTAATACAGCGCCCTCTTCGGGGGTAGGCTCGGCGAGCACTTCAAAATCGGTGTACCTGCCCCTTACAATGGTGGCTTTGGAAGGGCTCAACTTAATATCCGACTTTTCTACCTTTACGTCCCACTCTTCAAGGTATTTGGAATTACTGTTGGCATATAATATCCTGGTATAATCTATCCCTTTAAGATAGGGATCAATTGCTTTGAGCACGTTTTCCATTCCATCGATTATATCCGCTGCCTTGACACTGTTCTGGACAAAATAGTCCGGTGACAATGGTATGCCTGCGGCCGCGACACCGTCCAATAAGCTTTTGAGAAGATCTATAGTCTTATCTCCCAAGGTATTATTGTAGAATGAACTTAAAAAACTATTTAACGCCCCTTTATAGTCCCCTTTTTTCAGGGCCTCATCCGCTGCAGGTATAGACGCTACTGTGATTTTCAAAACTTCAGCAAACGTTTTAAAATTACTTTCATCAATATTGTCGATTATCCCGTAATGCCCAATGATATCGAGGAAGATGGGAAGAGTCAATTCGTAGGTAAAGGTCTCCATGATAAGCTCATCCAATTTTTCTTTTTCGGCAGTGGTCATTGATGTACGGGGTATGGCGCCTATTGAGGTACCAATCACCCTACTCTTATAGATTATTTCTTTTTCGTTGTCAGCTGCATCTTCCAAGGTAATGGGGCCTGCCTCGGTTCTCGCAAAGCCCAAACCGGTTCCGTTTGCCCAATCGGCAATTACCCCTGCAACTTCCCGAATGGCCGTGGGCGATGGTATCTTTTTATTGTAATCTGCAGTGGGATTTTCTTTTCCATAGTTATTAATAAGCCTGGAAGTACTACCATCTTCATAGGTTATATTGTCCTTATACACAAAGGCGTGGGCGCGGCGTCTATAGGAATTTATAAAGGAGAAAGAAAAAGAGTTGTCCTCCCTGAGCTGGATGCCACTGCGTATGTCCGATCCATCTGCGGTTATTCTAGCATAGGGATTTAAGGTTTCCTTTTCATCTTCAAGTTCCTTGATTTTATCCCCTATCACCTTAGCAAATTCGTCTGAAAACAGGTATTGGGAATTGGAAGCGAAACCCTCCGAAGCATTTTCGACCAATTCACCCAAACCCGGGAACGTATTGATTTCGGAAAAGAACTTTTCTTTTACAGCATAGGGTAAAAAAACGGTTCCCAGACTAAAATATAAATTGGTCACAACTGTACTTTTTACCGATATTGTGCTGTTTTCATTTTTTACAAAACCGGAAAGTAAAATATTGCCATCCTTATCATAAAGAATGGCCAAAGTGTTGCTGCCCTCGTTTAAGGCAACTTTTGATTTTCCGTCATTCGATACGGTAAAACTTTCTGAAAGAGAGACCAATTTTGTGTCTTTTAAAGAAATATTCGATCCGCTTGGCAATTGCACTGTAACATTTATGGTGCTATAAGTGCCCGGGGAAGGGTCATCTATAAGAACCGGGGAGTCATCTTTTGAGCTACAGCCAGGGGCGAATGCAAGAACTAAAAGGGCAAGGGCCAAAAATAATAATGGTTTTTTCACGATCATCTTTAATTATTTTAATTAGTTATATTGGTTTTATATATATCGGGCAAATAAGGAAATGTCATCAACAACTGTTATTCGACCCTTGCCCATTCCCGGTTGTTCAGGTTGATATCCCCATTTGGGTTATAGAACAGATCGTTGTTCTTTATATAGTTTCCCTCACTGTCCATCCAGTATTGCCTGGCACCTGCCTCTATTTGATAGTTTTCGCCAGAATAGGGGTTGGTCACTGTTTCTTCCTCGTGGATCATATTGACAAAATCTCTTTGGGACCGATCGCTGGACGAACCGAAATTTTGATCCATAAAAGCGGCATGGCTGGCATCTTGGGCGGCCCATATACCTTTCATTTTCTCTTGGTGGGCCTGGAACTGGGCACGTTGATTGCTCATTACGTTATTATGGCGTTGTTGTTGGGCCGCACTTCGTTGGGCAAATACCTGCTTTTGGTATTGCTCCCATTGTGCATTTGATTTTCTAGAAGTGACTGCATGGGTGTAATCGGAAATAGTGGTCTCAAAGGCATTTACATCGGAAAAAACGTAATCGACCCCATAGGACCAATGGTCCATATAGCTGTCCATCAATTGCGCCCTAAATACAGTCTGAACAATTACAGTAAGGGCCTTTTTGCCTTTGCCATCTTCCCATTCCGTGGCAAGCAGCCTGTTTGTGACAGGGTGTGTGACTTCCTTTAACTTGTCCTGTAACATCGATTCTATTGCCGGCAAGTTTCTGTTCCCTATTTTCTTGAACCCGTTTTTTTGCATTCTCGGAGCAACTTCCTCGGCAAACAATTGCCCAATTTCGGCCACAGGTCTTAATTTAGAACTCATGTTTTGTTGTATTGGCCACGACATTTGAGGGTTGTGATAATCAACAAATGCTTTTATTGGGGTGTTGAAGGCCATAAATCCATTTGGGCCTTTCATCTGGTACAAAAAATTGGGGAATTTCGTGTCCGTTATATACAAGGGTTTGGAAATAACGGTCCATTTAGAGGGGAATTCCATGCTCCACACCACAAGGCCTGTTTTGGGGTCCCGACTGTGATGTATTTTTTTTGTATGCTGTGGTGGCAAGTTACCGGTATCTTTATTATCCCATTGGGTTTTGGGAGGTATGCTATCACCAGTATCGGAAGACACGAACAGCCCGGGGGAGGATGGTTTTTCCTCTTGCATATTGCCACAGGAATTCGCCATAAAGGAAATAAGAAACAAAACGAGGTAGGATAACGATATTTTCATAAACTCAATATTTAGATGTTTTACCTATATATCGGGCTCAATCCAAAATGTCATCACTTTTTTCCGTTTTTGTATCGATTTTTTTTGGACCCGTTTAAACTTTTTGGGTTTAAGCGGGAATCAGTGGTTTTTTGTTCTGTTGAAAAGTTGCATGGCAAGGCTCCTACGGAGGTTAAAAAAGACAAGAATAGGGCAGGAAAGGGCAATTTTCCGGCAAGCCGAAAAAAATAAAGATGGGTTCGTTGAAAAGTAGCCTCGGCAAGAATCGAACTTGCATCTAAAGTTTAGGAAACTTCTATTCTATCCATTGAACTACGAGGCCAGTAAAACAAGAAAGCAAAAATAAAGTTTTTTACAATAATTTACTTTATCAATCGAAAATATTTAAGAAGTATTGTCCCAGAAGGTTTTTTTTATCCCTTTTCCCTCCATATTCCATTGTCGGGTTCCCTATGGGGAAAGTCCATAGTCCCTTTAAAAAGAATCCATGGCTAGCCGGTATGGGTCATTTTTTTAAATTCGCCAACATTTCCCTGGTTGTCTTTTCCAGATCGAACCCGGGTCGCCATCCCCAATCCTGCCGGGCTTGGGAGTCATCGATACTACTTGGCCAGGAATCGGCTATTTCCTGTCTAAAATCAGGTTTATAGGTTATTTTGAAATCGGGGATCCGGGTTTTTATGCTTGCTGCGATCTCTTCAGGGGTAAAACTCATTGCAGCCAGATTGTACGAGGAACGTACCTTGATATCCCCGGGGTCGCTTTGCATCAGTGAAAGGGTTGCCCTTATCGCATCATCCATGAACATCATGGGCAATCGGGTGTCCTTTCCCAAAAAACAGGTATATGACCCTGAGGCCAGGGCCTCGTGGTATATTTCCACGGCATAGTCCGTGGTCCCTCCACCTGGCATTGCTTTGTAACTAATAAGCCCCGGATAACGGATACTACGTATATCCACCCCGAATTTCTGGTGGTAATAATGGCACCATCGCTCACTGGACTGTTTGCTGATACCATAGACGGTCGATGGCTCCATAATGGTGCTTTGTGGTGCATGTTCAGGGGTGTTGGAACCGAATACGGCAATACTGGAAGGCCAAAAAACCTTATCTATTTTTTTCTCCTTGGCCAGGTTCAATACATTGAAGAGTGAGTTCATGTTCAGGTTCCAAGCACGCATGGGGTATTTTTCAGCCGTGGCACTTAGCATGGCAGCCATTAGGTATACTTCATTGATTCCGTAATCGGAAACCGTCCTTTCCAGGGCATTGCGGTCTGTGGCATCTAGAAGTTCGAAAGGGCCTGAGGCCATCATGTCCCCGTTGCCTTTGTGGATGTCACTGGCAATTACCACGTTATTGCCATGTTCTTCCCGCAAGGCATAGGTAAGTTCTGTTCCGATCTGCCCACAGGCACCCAATATCAAGATAGTCTTTTGCATTAAAATGGCGTTAAATAAATACTTGGTAAATATAGCTTTATTAAAATTTGTACATTCGCTTTATGCATAAATTCTTGTTTGTCCCGATAGTATTTTTGGTTTCTGTTTCCTGTAAGGAAAAGAAAGATAAGGTGGTAGTGGAAGATCCGTCGCAATATGGGGTAGTTACCGATGAATGGCCCAAAAAGCTACCGGTAGACCCAAAGGCTGGGGCTATTTTAAGACAATGGCCCGAATATATGGCCATGGATGCCAGTTTTGACGCCATCTACAATGCGGAGAACAAGGAGGACCTGAGTCTTACGATAGATGATATGATCAATGAGCAGAAGCTGTTGGAGGGCTCAGACTATCCCAAGGAATTTGATTTGCCACAAATAAGGAGCCGTCAAAAGGTCTTTAAGACCTATATACTTAAGGTCAAGGGGGATTTGATCTACTTTTTGGATCCCGAGGTGTCGATCCATGAGATGATTGAGGCCTATAATATCATGAGAAAACAGTTCAATACCGTTGTGAGCCATACATTGGATACCAAATTGATCCTGGAGGAGGAATAACTTATCCCATTTATCAACTTCGACCTCTTTGGGGGAAAGGGCAACAAGGCCTTGGGTGGATTTATGTTTGGTGGACAGGATAGAGGGTTATTTTTTATCTTCGGTGGGTTTTTCCCTTCTGGACTCCAACGCCTGTTTGCTCAAACTGGCCAGATTAAAGTTAGGGTCTATTTTCAAGGCCTCTTCGATCAAGGCAATTGCCTCATTGATCTTGGTCCTGTCCTGATTGTAAATGTTTAGCCCCTTTAAATGTAAAAATGCGGCCTTCAATGAAGCCTCATAGGGTTGCTGCCTTTCATAGAACACATATTTCATGTCGTCCGTTGCGTTGGCAATCCCATATTCAATATTGGTAATGGCCCCAAGATTATCATTGGTCTGTATTTTTAGATCGGCCAGTTCGTAGGCCAAATAGACATTGGGGGTACGTTTGTTCAATATCTCGAACTGCTCCAAGGCTCTTTTGGGCTGGTTGATGGCTTTTAGTGAAATGGCCTTCACTTGTACGGCCAAGTCCGAATCCGATTCGTTTTTGTCTATCCCTATGGTGTTCAACGCCTGCATATGTTGGTTGTTGTTCGCATAGATATAGGCAAGGGTATCTTTTCGGGCCTTGGACGGCGAAAGCACATTAAGGTGTGTTAGGGCATTGGTCATACCGTTCACATCGGCCTGCATCCTCATTTCCTTATAAAACTCTTGGTAATGTTTTAGTAATTCGGTGTTTGATTGTGCATTTACCATAAAGCAGGTGGTAAATAGGGACAGGAAGACAACCTTTTTCATATGATCCTTTATTTTCTTGATTTTCGCATGCTAAGCTATTAAAATTTCTTTACTATGCCGTTAACGAAATCATTAAATAAATATAAAAAGGCGTTAAGGAACGCTATGCTTTTCAGGTGTTCAATAATATTGAACAACTGTTGTCCCCATTTCCTGTTTCGTGAATGTTCGTATGAGCCCTGCATAAAAACCCAGATTTTCAGCCTTCATGTCGATACAGGACATTAGGAAATCCTTTAGGTTTCTGAATAAAAGGTTTGCGTGCAATAGAGGTATGTACGTGTTGACCTTGTTAGGGTCATAGTTCCTGTCGTCCATTACGATATCCATAACTACCCTTTTCCTATGATGATCAATAGATACATCGGCTGCATTGTAATACTTTTTCAGGATAGCAATATGTAATGGTTCAAACTTTTCGGTCGATTGGGAATCGGCACAGCTTTTGGAAATTAATCTGCCAATCTCCTTCTTGATTCTAAATCGTAATGTTGGATTTTCCATAGTCAATCGATTTTTAGTTTACTTAAAGGTATGTATTTAATCGATAAAATCTTTAATAACAGCGGTTTAGTTGGGACGTAATTGACTTTTTTGTTGTATAGATTGACTTTTTTGTTGTGAATTAACGAAGAATTGAGGTCTTGAAAACGTATTTTTTGAGTTGGACCAGCCTATTTGGGTTGATTATCTTACCCGGCAGGGTGGAATTACGGTCATATTTTGGCAAGATCAACCCTTTTTGGTGGGCTGTCTGTTGATAATATTCCTTTTTGGAAGGGTGTAGGGGGAATACTGCATTGAGGATTTCGCCCCACCAATGCTCTTTTATGATTGATTCAATAATGGCTATACAGTCATCCAGATGGATCAAGTTCACAGGGTGGTTTCCATTGTCCAACCCCTTTTTTCCCGATAGCATGGTAATCGGATGCCTGTCATCACCGATCAATCCCCCAAATCGGATAATGGTCGTCTCTATATTAGGAATGGCCTGGAATAGCTTTTCCGAAGCCAGCAACTGTTTTCCCGATTCGGTAGTGGGCCTGGGAGGTGTATCGTCGGTGACCATACCTTGGCCATCGCCATAAACCGAGATGCTACTGACAAACACGGTTTTTTTGACCTTTGAGTTTTTCAAGGCCTTACATACGTGTTCCATTTTCTTTACATAGTCCCTTGGGTTGGGGCCGCGCAGTTTGGGTGGGATGTTGATGACGAGGATTTCCTTATCCTCCAATAACGAGGTTATCGGGCCTGTTATACCTTCTTCTGATACCGAAACCCTAAAGGGGGCAATACCCACACTTTCAAGTACGGGCAATTTGTTCTTGGCGGTAGTGGTGCCATAGACCCCATAGCCTTCCCTTATAAGGGACTTGGCCAGGGGGAGCCCTAGCCACCCACAACCCATAATCGCAATGTCCCCCCTACTCAAATGCAATGGTTTTGATCACCAGTACAGCGTCATTAAGCACAAAAGGCATTGGTATGTTATCCTCGGGGCGTTTGGGAACCGTGAACTGCGGATTGCTTAGTAAATCGTTGGAGGCCTCATAAAGGGTGAGCTTGGGTTTGGCCTCTTTGGGCAGGGTAAGCCTAAGTTCGGTATATTCATTATTGCTGATATAATGTGCGACCAACCTGCCTTGTTCCTTCTTTTGGGCCGAATAGGGCTTGGACAACTCGATGGAATTGACAATGGCCTTTTTAATCTCAACGGCATTGGTGAACACTTCCAGACGGCTCACATTGCGCTGGGGGGTTATGCAAAGCTCTATGGTCCGGTCGTTTCCGATAATCGTATCAAGGGTGATATCGATTTTAGGAGGGGTTATCCTCTTCAATGGGGCATCGGCCACATAGGTAAAACCGGTTGCGTATTTACTGCTTATCACCTTGTCCGATAGTTTCTTGGCAACCTTTCTGGTCCCATCTATATACTGTGCCGTCCAATCGGAGACAACATTTTCATAGGTTGCCCATTGGGCCTTGTTGTTGTCGGCATCCAGGACATATAGCAGGCTGGTTGGTTTTGCATTTTCCTTGGTATACCCGGAATTGAAATGGGCAGAGACCATGAAGCCGATAAAAATAAGGCTACCTAATAGGGCCAACCGGTGCTTGTTCCTGTAAAAACCGAATAACGGGAGCAATAGGTAAAAAGTCAAAGAGGTCAAAAGGGTAGAGGCCACCATCATTTTCAACCCTAGTCCAATGGGAAACATTTTAATGAAGGGGGAATAGATCCAAAGGGCGGGTAGGGCCAAAAAGAGCAATAGATAGGCATTGGGTCTTTTCTGGTTGATGATTACCATGAACGAGACCAAAAGGGCATACAGTGGTATAATGAAAAAACCTGCCCCTGGCAAATATGCAGCCACCAAACCACAGATCAACAGCCATAACAATATGGGGGCGACCAATAGATCGGAAGTTTCAATGTTCCTGAATTTGTGGTATGCCCAAAAACAGACGGTAAGGGAAAAAAGTACAAAGGCAGCTATATAGGTATGGCCATTATAGGTAAACCCATGCAGCATATCGGAATATTCGGGGTATGCCCATTTGAGGACGGCCCAACTGTAATAGCCGACCAGTCCGTTTATGATCAGGGAAATCAACATTGGGGCAAAGCCAATGAACATCCCACGCCATTGGAGTGTTTTTTTTCGAAAGCCAACAACTAAAAGAATGCCAAAGAACAGGACAGCCAGGGCGAACATAGGCCAGATCCATTCGAAAGGATAGGAGACAAGCCTAAAGAAAGGAACGTTGAAGTAGATAAGATCATCCAAGCTTTTCAGGTTGTCCAGATCAGCGTCCGCAAAGTACATTAACAAGGGCATTAGATAGCTGCCTTGGTGGGCCAGGGTCTTACGGTCCAATCTATCATAATTGTCATGTACCGTATGGTAGTCATAGTGGTCATCGATAAAGGCAAAATTAAAACCATCGATATCCCCATCCTCCCTGAAAATGGTTAGGTCGGTATCATTGGGCAACATTTTATAAATGCTGTACACTAGGGAATTGGCCACAGGGTACTTGGGATTTGCCTGGATAAACCCATTGATGAGTTTTCCATTGCCTCGATTTGTTTCGACGAGCATATAACCGGGCCCACCACTTCCCCGTGCCTCAAAATTCAGTACAAGGCCTATGTCCTTGGCCCAAGGGTGCTTGTTGACGAATAGGTGTGCACCGTTTAGCCCTATCTCTTCCGCATCGGAAATTAAAATAATGATGTCGTTTTTTGGTTGTTTCTTGTCGGTAAGAAAGGCACGGACCCCTTCCAATATGGTAGCGACCCCACTCCCTGCATCACCGGCACCCAATGAGGAATGCGGGCTGCTGTCGTAATGGGAGAGTAATAATAGGGCCTTGCCTTCTTCCGACCCTTTGATCCGGGCAAGAATATTTGTCACCTTGCTCAGGTTTTTCCAATCACTAGCGGTATATCCTTCTTGGATTGTGGTTTCCAAGCCTAGGGACTGTAGTTGGGATATGATGTAATTCCGCACCTTGGTATGGGCAGGTGATCCTACCCCATGTGGTTTTTCGGAGATGGTTTTTACATGGGCCAGGGCCCTATCTGTCGAAAAAACCGCTTCTGTGGTGTTGATGTCTTCCGAATAGGTAGGCATTGCCGATCTAAAACTCCAATAAACAGCAAGAAGGATCAGGAATAGCGTAGTGATCTTCGTAATTGGTCTCATAATGGGTATTTATACCTTAAAAGTATAAAATTACCTCGTATTATACCGATGATTTTAGGGTATTGGATATTTTTATCTATCTTTAGTAACCAACCTAAATGATAAAACCATGGCTATCAAAAATTTTCAAGGAAGAATAAGAAAGGCATCTAAGAAAGGGTTTGATGCGCCTATCCTGGTTTCTGATTATATGACTACCAAGTTGGTGACCTTTTCGCCGAAGCAGTCGATTCTAGAGGTTATGGAGCAATTTGCCAAGTACCATATCTCAGGGGGTCCCGTATTGGACGACAAGGGCCTTTTGGTCGGTATGATCTCAGAGGCGGACTGTATGAAGCAAATCTCCGAAAGCCGTTATTTCAATCAGCCTATCCTCGATAAGAGCGTAGAGAAGTATATGTCCAAAGAGGTGGAGACCATAGCGCATGATATCTCTATTTTTGATGCGGCGGGTATTTTCGACAAGCACCATCGCAGGAGATTGCCCGTTATGAAGGAAGAGACGATCGTAGGCCAAATAAGCCGAAAGGATATTGTTATTGCCGCCTTAAAGCTCAGTGGCCACAATTGGAAGTGATCTATTCCCGTTTTACGATCATATAATAATCATTCTCCAAGGGCAAGTACCCCAGATCATACAGGAAGTAGTAAGTGCTGCCTTTTTTGGTGGTATACAGGTTGGTGATGAATTCAAAATCGAAACCTTTGTCTATTAATCGGGTTCGTGTGGTCTTCGTTTTCCCATCCTTTAGTTTAAAACTATCCAAGATGCGGTAATTTTTCCGTAGTCGGTTGTTGATATTGCGGATGAGGTTCTTACTGTCTTTGTTTACCTTGTTATTGTAGGCGTTCCTGCAATGGTCCGAGCAGAATTTTTTATCGACACGCCCCCTGACTTCAACACCGCATTCCAAACATTTTCTTTGCATCTTGTTTTCCTCTTTTGTAATTGGATCCAACCCTTTCGGGACCGCTGTTGCCAATGGCCGTATATTTTCCCGTTTCACCGATGTGTCCCATGGTGGAACCATCGAAAAAAACGGTGCGGCCTTCCATTCCCACCTACTTGAAATCGACGGTACCATCTTCTCATTTGGCGATATACCCAAAAGTTCCACCTTTTCAATGACCTGAAACACAAAAAACAGGATAAGAAATCGGTTTCATCGGACAACATTCTTATTGACAACAAGATACGAATTATCCGTTTACAACCGATTGGTTGGGCCTTACTTGGGAAGACACACCTTTTTTGGCTGGCCCCGTTTAGGGTCAATAGGCTGGTCCCGGTATGTCCAAAAAGGATTCCCGACCAAACAGATATGTAGTCCAACGATGGTTATTCCCCCATGATTATAGCTGGCAATCCAGAATCTTTGTACAGTTGGTTATAAGAAAGCATTTCCTTGTCTATGATGGTGTTTCTCCCATCTTTATAGGTTTTCCATTCGGCCATTAGGTCCTTAAGGCGTTCTTTGGCTCCTTGTGTCACTTTGGGCTCGGCAGCATCAACGTAATTCTTCAGTGCCATAAATTGGGCATTGAGTTGGTTGTTGTAATTGATTACGTCCTGAAAGGTTTTTTGTTTGTGCTGTATCAGTTTTTGTTCCCAGGAGTCAATATGTTCGATCAGTGTCTTGCCCTTGTCCAACAACCCCTTGGCCTGATCATTGTCCTTTAGTAGTTTGGCATGGCTTTTCAACTGGGCCTTGGCCGACCGCATTGCGGAGACCGATTCGTGAATGTCGGTTATCGCATCTTCAATCTGGGCCAAAACCGCCTGTTGTCCATCGTAATCGGACTTGGTTCCTTCCACATTCGGATTCTGGAGTACGGTTACATTGGTTTCGGAGGTTAGGTCTTCCACGGTCAACCTCAAGGTATAGGTTCCGGGCCCCACCCTTGAGCCCGCATAATCGCCATAGACGAAAACCTTGTCGACGGCAGGTAACGTTTCTTTTCTAAAATCCCATGTAAAACGATTGTATCCTTTTTTGGCAGGAAGGGTCTCGGGTTTTGATGGGCCACCAGGCCATGGTTTAAAATCCGTAGGTTTTTTATTGGTATAGGTGCGTATGGTCTTCCCGTTGTCCAAGACCTCCAATTTCATGTCCAGACTATCGGCATCCTTCCCTAAGTAATAATCGAAAGTCACTCCGGATTTTGGATTTTGGCCTAATCCCGGAACGGGCTTATCGGTGTGCCCGCCAAAGATAAGATAAGTGTCCTTGGGTCTGAAGATGGTCACGGGTTTCTTGGGCGAATCTATATTTTGAATGGCCGTAAGGTCATCCAATATCCAAAAAGAGCGCCCCGCCGTGGCAGCTACCAGATCATTGTCCTGTATGGTCAGGTCATTGATGGGGACCACTGGTAGATTCAACTGGAAAGGCTGCCAATCCTGTCCGTCATTGAATGAGATGAACAATCCCGTTTCCGTACCGGCATAGAGCAGGCCCTTCTTGCGCTTATCTTCCCGTACCACCCGTACAAAGGTGTGTTTACCCGTTATACCGTTTGTTATGTTATACCAAGTGGTACCGTAATTCGAGGTCTTGTACACATATGGTTTAAGATCCATTTGTTTGTAGCGCATTACGACGGCATAGGCCGTTGCCGGGTCGTGGGGAGAGACCTCGATACTGTTCACGATTCCTTCCCTTGAATCGGGAGGGGTCACATCTTTCCAGTTTTGGCCACCGTCTTTCGTAATGTGTATGAGTCCGTCATCACTACCGGCCCAGATCACTCCTTTCCCATGTGGGGACTCTACCAGATACATGATGGTATTGTAGTTTTCGCCACCTGCCGCTTCGTTGGTATAAGGACCGGCACCAGGGCCTTGTTTCGATTTGTCGTTTCGGGTAAGGTCAGGGCTGATGATCTCCCAACTATTGCCATTGTCCACTGATTTGAAAACCACATTGCCCGCATGGTAGATCGTACTTCTATTATGGGGGGAACTAATGATCGGGGCATTCCAATTATACCGGAACTTAAAATCCTCGGGGGCATTGCCCAAGGCCAATTCGGGATATTCCTTGATCGATTTACTTTCCCGGGAGGCCCGTGTCCATTTTTCGATAATACCTTGATAACATCCTCCGAAAACCACTTCGGGGTTATTGGGGTCAAAAGCCAGATAGGCACTTTCACAACCAGCGACCGAGTGCCAATCCTTCCAATCGATACCTTGGTCGTTGGTACGACTGGCGATGGCGATGGCCGAATTGTCCTGTTGGCCGCCATAAACATTATAGGGCACCAGATTATCGGTTATGACACGGTAGAACTGTGAGGTAGGCTGATATTGTTGGGAGCTCCAACTCTTGCCGCCATTGTTCGAGACATTGGCCCCACCGTCATTGGAATTGATCATTTTGGCATTGTTGGTCGGATTGATCCATAGGTCATGGTTATCCCCATGGGGAGTTGGCAATGGCTTGAAGTTCTTGCCACCATCGATTGATTTTGTGATAGGCGCATTGAGCACATACACTAGGTTCTCATCCTGTGGGTCTGCAAAAATCTCCATGTAATACCAAGACCGGGCTATATTGATCCGATCCTTGTTCACTTGGGTCCATTTCCCCCCTGCATCGTCAGAACGGTATACGCCCCCTTTGTCACCTTCGGCCTCAAGAACGGCAAAGACCCTCTCGGAATTGGCCCTTGATACTGAAATCCCTGCCTTACCGAATTCCTTGGGCAATCCTTCCTTCATTTCCTTCCATGTATCCCCCCCGTCTGTCGACTTGTAAAGCCCGGAACCTTTACCGCCCGAGGTAATGGTCCAGGGAGATCGTTCGTGCTCCCACATGGCCGCATATAAGATCAGGGGGTTGTCCATATCCATAGATAGGGAAGAAGCCCCTGTCTTGTTGTCCACGTATAAAACCTTTTCCCAATTCGCCCCACCATCTGTCGATCTATAAATGCCCCTATCAGGGGAGGTGCCATATTGTGCTCCTTGTGCCGCTACGAATAGTATTTCTGGATCGGTAGGATGTATTATAATGTCGGAAATATGACGGGTATTGTCCAAACCGATATGTTCCCATGTCTTGCCAGCGTCGGTCGATCTGTATACGCCGTCCCCCATGGATGTCATTACCCCACGGGCCGCATGTTCGCCCATGCCGACAACGACGATATTGGGATTGCTCTCCGAAACGGCTATGTCGCCAACGGTCCCTGTCTTGAAAAATCCGTCAGAAATGTTTTTCCAAGTGATACCGTCATCAGTGGTTTTCCAGAGACCCCCTCCGGTACTCCCCATGTAATACGTCATCGGTTGTTTTACCACCCCTGAAGAGGCCACACTACGCCCCCCACGAAAGGGGCCGATATTACGCCATTTCAACCCATGGAACATGGAATCCTGTACCGTAATGGTCGTTGGGGCGGCCGCTTTCTTTTTTCTTTTTTGTGATTGTACCGAAAATGGTAGTGCGAGTAAGGCAAGGAGTAAAAAATGTAATGGTTTCATGTGGTTGGTATTTAGGTTTTTGACTAGTGTTCGACAGCTATTTCTGAAAGATAAGAAACCTAATAGGAAATATAGGGCACTGAAGTTTTTTTCTACTGATTTTCAGTAATTAGGGGATGACAAGGTAAAAACCCCATTGTTTTAAATGGGATGGTAATACCAAATAAACCTTAAAATACGACAAACAATCAGTTTCCATTTCACATATACTCCAAAATAAGATGGGACCATGACCAAGGCTATGCTTGGATTTTCTTTTTCGCCTATGTAAAATATATTCCAGATTTTTAAGTGGCATTTTAAAATCCATTTGGTATAATCGACAAGTATATGGGATATATGCTTCCTTGCCCTGTTCCGAAACCGATCCCTTACCATGGAAACCTTCCCGCATTTTCCCTTGGCTGTCATCTATTTAAAGGGAACCTTCCCATGACAGCCGATAATATGGGTCGGGTATCTTATTCAGGGCCATTAAATCGGTGTGTACGGTTCCCGGAACGGAGGCGTTGCCCCAAATGGTGTCCTGGGTCTTTTTGAAGGACCAGTTACCGGTCAGGTCAATTTCAGTTGCCACAACCCGGATAGGAGGGTTGCCATAATAAAAAATAGCGTTTGAAGTAATCGTTTGCTTTTAAGCATGGTTGCGTTTTCCCATTCCTTAAAGGACCGGGCCATTTCTTGGTGGGTGGGATTCCCTTTTGGTCCACACCGAACGAAATGGGGGTCCGTCCTACGTATTTTACCGTGTACCAAATTTAAAGATTGCGGTTTTTTAAAACAAATTTTGGGAATTGGCCAAATTGCAATCGCAACCATACCCAAGTTTATTAAAAAAAGTATATATCCAAATATATGAAAGGAGTATATTTGATGTCAGTTTTGATTTGGTTATTGATTGCAGTAATATTTCCATGTTTAAAGGAACATACCTCTGCATGGGTGGGGGTGTTTTGGTGTTACGGCTTTGGGGAACCTATTTTTTCATATTGTTGTTTTATTTGTTATTTTATATAAAAAACCATCACATTAAACCATTAATTATGAAGCATTTAATTACAGTATGTGCAGCTGTTTTGGCAAGTACCATGTCTTACGGGCAGTGGCAAGTTTCAGCGAGTTCAGGATATGCCATAGAAAGCGCTACCATGAAATTAGGGGAACGGGTGAGTGTCTCGGAAATAGAGAACTCCTATGGCAGTTATGGTGAAGGGGCCAATGTCCAGATACGGGGGACTTATTTCTTTGGCGAATCGTTCGGGGTAGATCTAGGCGTTGGTTATTTAAATGGTGCAGATCAGGATGTATCCGTTGTTGACCTGCCCGGTACGGAAGTAAATGCAATTGCCAGAGCCCGTGCTTTTGGAGCTTCAACCTCCATAGTCTATAAATTCACAAATAACATTTACGGCCGTTTTGGCGCTTTATTGAAATTAGGGGGTGAAACGGAGGCCGTGGTGTACCGGAAATCTGTCTTCTCGCCAGAAGAGGCCGGGGCTCTTGGTATACCAGAGGGTTCATATTCCGAGACAAACTATAAAGAGGGTTTCCACGGACATTTCCCTTTGGGTTTCGTTGGTGCACTTGGTTACAAATACGACCTGAACACCAATTTCAGTCTTTTCGTCGAAGCGGAATATTACGGAATCAGTATAAAACGGAAAAATTCCGAATTTTCCGAATTCAATACCGATATTGTTCTGCCCGATGGTACCGTTGCCGTCAGCGGTTATTACTCTTTAGACAACTTACCTGATGGCGCCCATAGAAAAACAACCTATGTGGACCATTTGTCGAATGCCAATACAGATACTTCAAAAAAACTATCCCAAAGGGTACCGTATTCGTCTTTCGGACTTAATATAGGTGTTACGTATAGATTTGAACGTTCAAAAAAGGAGTAGTGGTCTTTTGGGGACCTGCTCCCCTGAATGATATAGGTGCCCTGTCAGGACTTTGGTTTTGATAGGGTTCCTTTTTTTGTTTTAAGATGGATCCTATCTTTTAATCGCAGGGCGATAACCAAAAAGGGTCTGTTTTACAGAGGCTTGCCTCGAAATAACAAGTGTTTTTTCGAAAGCAAACCTTGTACCCTTGGGTCGCGGTAGTTGATCTGCTTCCTCCAAGAATACCCAACATTCGGTTTATTGTCGGTTACGGTCGGTCTTGCCCGACGAAGACCGTTCCGTCCACTTCGGCGCTTCCGCTCATGGGGTGGTTTCCCGAACCTTTCATCGCCTTCACCACCTTTCGTTTTAAGGGTTGACAAGTCTTTTGCCTCAGGGCAGGTTTACGGCCCAGTTCGGTCGAGGTGATGCCCTTTTTGTTGGTAGAGACGAAATACACTGCCCAAAAAGCCTTTACCAGGTCGAACTTGACCTGATGGAAAAGGTGTCCGCCTTCGGGGATCCCACATATCTGCATGAGGTGCATTGTCCGTGACATCGAGGCCTTGCCGGCACAACTGTGACGATGGCTATATTTGTGGCACCGGTATCAGTCCTTCCATTTCAGTTGGGACAGGCTTTTTAAGCTTTGCTCCATATTTAAATACTATATTCCCCAAATGTATTGATACCAAAGGTATTTGCAATACGCCTAGGTCAATAGCATTGATAGGTCCAATGGAAGGTTTTGTTCAATTGGTGGAAGTAAAGACAGGACAATACGTTGAACCACAAACAGAATTGTCTGAAATGGCAAACACGCATCACGTTCACGCAGATTCAATGGTCTTTGGAAAAGATGTTCACAAAGTGAAAAAAGGCCAGAAGGTTACCTTTAACATACGGTCTATCCAAGATGGGGAATTGACAGCAGGAATCTATCCGGTAAGTAATACCTTTGAAGAAAACCCTAAAGCAGTACGCATACATGCGGAAGTTGAAAATAAAAAAGGAAATTTAATTCCTGGAATGTATATTCAAGGAAGAATTCAAGTTGGGAATACCAAAACAATGGCATTGCCTGAAAGCGCCATTGTAAAGGAAGGCGACAGGTTTTATGTATTTATGGCAGAAAAGGAAAATGACGATTGGAGTTTTAAACCAGTCGAAGTTCTTTTAGGAGCGAAAGATGGCGATTAGCAGCACAGTCTTCCGAAGAAATGGCATCCAATACAAAATTTGCCTATAACAGTGCCTACCACCTAATTGCTGAAATGAAAAAAAGTGAAACAAAACACGAACATTGATCATGCAAACAATAGAAGAATTATTAGAGACAAAAAATATCCGTATTACAGCAATGCGATTGTTGATTTATAAGTTTCTTGCACAAAAGGAAATAGCGGTTACTTTAAGTGATATAGAAAATGCTTTTGATAAAGCGGACAGAACAACTTTATATAGAACCGTAAAAACGTTTGAGGAGAAAGGCATTGTACATCAAATAGACGATGGTACAAATATTACAAAATATGCGCTTTGTGAAAAAGGATGCAATTGTGAGATCGAATCCGATTTACACTTACATTTCCATTGTAATAATTGTAATGAAACCATTTGTTTGACAGACCACAAGATTCCACAGATCAAAGTGCCGGATGGTTTTGTTTCAGAAAATGTCAACTTGGTCGTAAAAGGAATTTGTGATAAATGTAGTGGACAATAAATGCACTTCCATTGCACGCAACTTTGTAGCATCTTTGAATCAAAAATCAATTAATAATGAAGAAAAGGAAGCTCAATTCAAGAGGCATGGAACCAAACGCTGAAAAAGGACATGGTCACGATGATGGTCATAACCATAGCGAGGATTCAAATAATCTTAAAACATATATCCCGGCAATAGTAAGTTTTACAATGCTTGTTGTTGGTATTGCCCTGGATTATTCTAATATCACTCTCTTTAAAGGTTGGACTCGCATTATATGGCATGTAGTAGCCTATTTGCCTGTTGGACTTCCTGTTTTGAAAGAAGGTTGGGAAAGCATTAAAAAAGGGGATGTTTTCACAGAGTTTTTCTTAATGTCAATTGCCACCATTGGTGCATTTACCATTGGCGAATATCCAGAAGGTGTTGCAGTGATGCTATTTTACGCAGTTGGGGAGTTGTTTCAGAACGCAGCGGTCAATAGGGCAAAGTCGAACATTAAAGCCTTGCTTGATGTAAGACCAAATGAAGCGTTGGTATATCGCGATAACGATTATATTTCGGTAAACCCTGAAACAGTTGCCATTGGCGAAAGAGTACAAATTAGGGTAGGCGAAAAAATCCCATTAGATGGTATTTTAATTTCTGAAAAAGCATCACTTGATACAGCAGCTTTGACAGGGGAAAGTAAACCAAATACAATTGCCAAAGGAACTAAAGTATTTGCAGGAAGCATTAATTTGGAAAGCGTAATAGAAGTTGAGGTTGCCAAGGAATTTAAAGATAGTTCTATTGCCAGAATATTGGATTTAGTACAGAATGCTACAGCCCGTAAGTCAAAAACCGAATTGTTCATTAGGAAATTTGCGCGTATATACACGCCTATTGTTGTCTTTTTAGCAATTGGGGTTACATTGTTACCTTACTTTTTTGTTGATGATTATGTGTTTAGGGATTGGTTATATAGGGCATTGATCTTCTTGGTTGTCTCTTGTCCTTGTGCTCTGGTAATTTCTATTCCGTTGGGTTATTTTGGAGGATTGGGAGCAGCCTCAAAAAATGGGATTTTATTTAAAGGTGCTTCTTTTCTAGATGCAATGACCAAAATAGACACATTGGTTATGGATAAAACAGGAACAGTTACCAAAGGTGTATTTAAAATCAAGGAGCTTAAGGCAATTGGTCGGGATGGGAAAGAGTTTATGGAATACCTAATGGCAATGGAAAGGCAATCTACACACCCAATTGCCAAGGCCATATTGGAATACAAAGCAGAAAGCGTAGACCTTATAGCTTCCGATGTATCTGAAATTGCTGGGAAAGGATTGAAAGGGATCGTAAATGGAAGGACGGTTTTAGTTGGAAACAAGGCCTTAATGGTTGCTAACGACATAGAAGTCTTGGATGAAACGGAAAGCACTGTGGAATCTGTCGTTTTAGTTGCTATCGACGGAGAATTTGCAGGTTATGTAGTTATTGCAGACGAGTTAAAGGAAGATGCCGAAGAAGCCATTATAAATCTACGCAAAGTTGGAATTACGAATATAATGATGCTTTCAGGAGATAAGGATTCCATTACCCAAAAAATAGCATCCAAATTAAATATTAAAATAGCTAAAGGCGGATTATTGCCAGAAGACAAGTTAAATGAGGTAGAAGCCTTAAAGAAAAACCCAGAAAACAAAATAGCCTTTATTGGCGATGGAATCAATGATGCACCTGTATTGGCTGCAAGTGATGTTGGTATTGCGATGGGAGGTCTGGGCAGTGACGTTGCAATAGAAACCGCAGATGTTATCATCCAAACCGACCAACCTTCTAAAGTGGTAAGAGCGATTCAAATAAGTCGCTCGACTAGAAAAATTGTTTGGCAGAATATAATATTGGCTTTTGGAGTTAAAGTGATTGTACTAATTTTGGGCGCAGGAGGTTTGGCTACAATGTGGGAAGCGGTATTTGCTGATGTTGGAGTAGCCTTATTGGCAATACTGAATGCTGTTCGATTACAGAGGATGAGATGGAATTGGCCAATATCATGGAAAAATCGATAAACGAGATGCCAACGCTAAAAGTCATACACATCCGCAGTCACCAAAGCCAACGTGCCGCCAAAACCGCAAAAGAGTATGCCTTTGCCCACAAACATCCGAACTAACATCGAAAAAGATGACCTGAAAAGCAGAACCGCGTTTAGCAGGTCATTGTGCGCCATTCAAAAAAACAGCGATCAATAAATGGACTACCAAACATTTCATCCAAATCCTGATTTAGAATCTCTTATCAGTTGTTATTGGACCTTAGAAGTCCCTGCCGAGCCTAATGCACAAAAACAGCGGATAATTCCGGACGGAACAATTGAAATGGCTTTTATACTTGGAGATGACATTAAACGATATACTTCCGAGGATGGATTTATTATACAGCCTCGTGCAATGGTTCTTGGTCAGACAATCGAACCTTTTTATATTGAACCGACAGGATATGTGAATACTTTTGCAATTCGTTTTTACCCTTACGGTTTTGCAAGTTTTGCAAATATACCGATTAAGGATTTGGCAAATAAGGAAACACCTATTGAGCTGTTGTTTGGGGAAAAAAAAGCCAATGACTTGGAGCGAAAGATAATTGAGGCAAAGAATAGTAATGAACGAATAGAAGTTATCGAAAATTTTCTTTTAGATAAATTAAACGAAAAGACTACAATTGACAATATCGTAAAAACTACAATTGATGCACTTATAGAAACAAAGGGGAGTGCTTCGATAAGGACGATTCTTAAAGAAGATTTATCAAAGCGGAGACAACTTGAACGAAAATTCATCAAACAAATTGGTGTTAGTCCAAAACAGTTGGGTAAATTAATCCGACTGCAAACTGCTTTAAAATTACTTCTTAATAAAAAGACAGAAAACCTGACCGATATTGCGTACAAAAGTGAATATTTTGACCAAGCACATTTTATAAAGGATTTTAAGGAATTTACAGGAATTAACCCAAAGGAGTTTTTAGGCAATGAAAATATGGCACTTTCTACCCTTTTCTACAAATAGTCCTCGTGTCGCATTTTTACAATTTTTGTATTTACGCATAATCTAAATTTGTCTTGTCAAATTAAACAGGGCAAAATGAAAAAACCCATACTTTCTACAGCCATAATTCTTTTCTTTAGCATTACAGCCTGTAACAACCAAAACAAATCTAAAACCGACACGATCTCGGTTGAATCCAATATTGATCAAAAAGGGGGAGGAATGAAAAGTTATATTTCAATTTTTGAAATACCAGCGACGGATATTTCACGGGCAATAAATTTTTATCAAGCAATTTTAGATATTGACATTGAGAAAATGGAAATGCCCGGAATGGAAATGGGAATATTCCCTTATGAAGGACAAATGGTTACGGGAGTTATCATTAGGGCAGAAGGGGATAAGCCTTCATCTAACGGTGTAACTATATACCTAAATGGTGGAGATAATCTTCAAATTATTCTTGATAAAGTTGAAAACAATGGTGGGAAAATAATTGTTCCGAAATCACTTCACGCAGATGAAAGTGGATATTACGCTCTATTTCTTGACTCGGAAGGAAATAAAATAGGTCTACATTCCCCGAACTAAACATTGGGGAAGAACGAAAACACAACAATGGCTATAAGTAGTCGCTTGGTTATAGACTGCCCACAAAAATCCCTACAGATTTTCTATCCGGTTTTTGTTCGCTAAATCAGTTGCTGAAACACGCAACGAAATCATACACAAAACCGTTGGAGTCCATTCAGCTATCGCTGACCAAAATTGCTACGTGCTTCGCCCCCCACAAGCAATACCAAATAAACCTTAAAATACGACAAACAATCAGTTTCCATTTCACATATACTTCAAAATAAAATAGGACCATAGCCTTGGCTATGCTTGGATTTTCTTTTCCGACCTCTCGATACGATAAAGTGGCCCGCACATCAAATTTTAAAATCCGCTGTGTGAGGTGGATAATGGCTATTGCGCCTCCGTGCGACTTCACGCCCCATCATCTTCCTCTTTTTTGTATCTTCGTTCGCAAATCAGAACTGCGTTTAGCAGGTCATTAGCTGCAAGCTGAAGAAAAATGAACGAAAACAATTTTCCTGAAATACAAACTGAGCGACTTTTACTAACCAGATTGCGAAACTCTGACTGGAAAATAATTTCCTTCCTACGTTCTGACAAGGGTGTGAATGAATTTGTAAAAAGACCAAGTGCAGAAACCAAAGAAAAAGCCCTGAAATTTATTCAAAAAACCAACACTGTAATTGACAATCGGAATTTATATTATTGGAAAATAACCGAAAGGAACAAAAATGAAATGATTGGCAGCATTTGTCTGTGGAACTTTTCAAAAGACCGCAAAACTGCTGAAATCGGATATGATTTGAGTCCAAAATATCAGGGGAAAGGAATAATGAGTGAATCCCTGAAAAATGTAACTGAATTCGGATTTCGAAAATTGAATCTGGATTTAATAGAGGCTTTTATACATAAACAAAATATAAGTTCGACCGAATTACTCGAAAGGAATGGATTTAATTTAGTCAAAGGCAAAAAAGATGAACATAATGCTGAAAATATCATTTATGAATTGAAAAAGCCAGTAGCTGACAATGTATAACCGTAATTGCTAAAGTCTGTACTTAATCCGAAAATAATCGCTAATTTGACCCACAACTGACGGTTATACGAGACCGTTAGCATCAAAAAAACAAGAAAATGAATAAATTTTTGTTGATAATTTTGTCTTCCTTCGGTTTATCTGCAATGGCTCAATCGAATACTGAACTGATTGTAAAAACCAGAATTGACCATATTAGCTCATTGGCAAGAGAACCGATGGTTTGTGAACATCCCAATGGTACACTGTTTGTCTCGGGTTTTAGAAATGGAAGTGATAGTCCCCAATTATGGAAAAGCAATAATGAAGGGAGGACCTGGCAAGAAGTAGATGTGGGGACAGCAGAACAAGGTGCCATTGGAAATTCTGATGTTGATTTGTTTATTGACAAGAAAGGGAATATCTACCTGCTAAACATGACCTTTACCAAACTACCTGAGAATTTAGAAGATTTTGATTACTCAAGTACGAAAGGGGAACGCATTGTGGTAGGAGTAAGTAAAGATGATGGTCAATCATGGAATTGGAAAACCATCTCCGAAAATGACTATGATGACAGACCATGGATTACTGCCACTACAGATGATACACTTCACATTATATGGAATGATGGAAAAGGAGTCCATCATGTCGTAAGCAATAATGAAGGGGAGACTTGGCAAAACCGACCTGATATATCCATGAAAGGTGGTTCCAGTTTCCTTGCTAACGGTTATCATGAACAATTAGCAGTTCGGGTTACGCCCTTGTCGGCATCGGGTCAGAGAATGGATGAAGGCATCGACTTGATTCGTCTGAGTTTGGATAACGGTAAGGTATGGAAAGATGTTGCAATACCGGGAAACAGAACTTGGACGCAAGATTTTAGCGGAATTCCTATGTGGGTAGAGCCATTAGTGTGGGATCAAGAAGACAATCTATATTTGCTTTGGAGTGAGGGGAAGATTCTAAAATTAGGAATAACCCATGATAATGGTAATTCTTGGGAAGAGCATAGCATCGAACAAAGTCTGGATACCCTATATTTTCCTTATATGGAAATGAGCGAACAAGGAATTCTTTGCACTTGGGTTTCTGGTTTTAAAGAAAACATCAGACATCATGCAGCCATTCTCGATATTGAAGAAGGAAACATCCAAATCAATGCCTTAGAACCTCAAAAGTTAGATATATGGTCTCGGTTTCAAACAGGTGATTATCAGCGGTCAACAGGAGGAGAGTATTTTCCGATAATCCCACTCAAAAATGGAAACTTCGGAATGGTGACTACCATACAAAATTCCAAAGCTGATAGAGAAAGTTTTACTTGGTGGGAATTACTGCTCAATAAATTCTGATGCTAACAATGTATATGAAATCATAGCTCCCATTTGGCCGTTATGCTTCATATACGAAACCATTGTGGTACATTGAGAACAGCATATCGTGAAAAACTATGATGGATTGAACAAAATAGTTGTCATTCCAAATTAGTGATTTAAACTAAAAACTATATAGAGGTATTCTTGAAATTATGAAAGAAATCAAAATTGAATCAGACTTAAATTTAATTTGTGTACGTGCAAAAACATTCCCACAAGGAATAGAAGAGGCTTTTAAAACATTGGAAAGTAAAGTCCCAAATCGAAAAGAAAGGGAATGCTATGGAATTTATGGGAAAAATGAAAATGGAATAACCTATCGAGCAGGAATGTTGAAAAAAATCAATGATGAAGATGTTAAATACGGACTTGAAAATTATACTATCGAAAAAGGCACGTATTTGGGAATAACCATTAATAATTGGAAAACCAACATTCCAAAAATAGGACAAACTTTTGACAAAATTGCTGAAGACGAACGAGTGGAAAAAAATAGTCCGTCAATAGAAGTATATAAATGAACGATGTGATTTGTATGATGAAAATGAAAACTAAAAACGCACCACACAACGTGTATAACCAATAGCTGGTCATCACCCACTCACAAAAAGCCTAACGGATTTTGTATTTGGTTTTTGTTTAGTAGCTTAAAACACGCCACTAATCATACATAAAACTGTTGTGGGTGATTAAAAAGAATCAATTGTTACGCATAAGGCAAAGGGTGGAAGTATTCCATTTTGTATCGGAACAGATCAATCACGTCCTTTTGCACTAAAAAATGATACGCCGATTATTGGAGATAACAAGACTTGGAAAAGGGTTCTTGTGAAAATCGACTGAAAAAAAAGCATATAATAAAGAACCGGGCCAAAAAACAAACTTGGGAAGTGTAAAAACAACAAGGGTTCAGTGCTTAATTCAAAGTGAAGTGTGTTTTATAAAGTCCCCAAAATCGTAAATTTGGCCAAGTGCTAAACCGAAAGATTATTTCCTTGTCCGTGGCCAAGACATTGGCAGTAACCTGTAACAGGTTGAGGTTCTGACCCTTATGGGTTAATGGTTTGGGCCGATAAGAAAATAATACGCAAAAAATTATTATTAAAGAGGTTTGTTTTTAGATTTGTAACCTAGGACAAAACAAAGATAACGAAATCTATGGGCAGATATAGTGAATATCTAGAGGATATCGAAAAAAGGAAAAGCCAAGGTCTTGACCCGAAACCGATTGATGGTGATGAACTGTTAAATGAGGTTATAGCACAGATCAAGGACATACACCACGAACACAGGAAAGATTCCCTCGAATTCTTTATCTACAATGTATTGCCGGGCACTACCAGTGCCGCTGTTGTTAAATCCAAGTTTTTAAAGGAGATCATTCTTGGCGAGTCCGTAGTAGAGGAGATCACGCCTGATTTCGCCTTTGAGCAATTGTCGCACATGAAGGGTGGACCTTCTATAGATGTGTTATTGGACATCGCTTTAGGGGATGATGTCCCAAAAGCGGAAAAAGCTGCAGAAGTTCTGAAAACACAGGTTTTTCTTTACGAAGCAGACATGGAACGTTTAGAGGAAGCTTTTAAAAATGGGAGCGCCATAGCAAAAGACATTATAGAAAGTTACGCTAAAGCAGAATTCTTTACAAAGCTACCAGACCTTCCCGAAGAAATAAAACTAGTGACTTTTGTTGCTGGTATAGGCGATATCTCAACAGATTTATTGTCCCCGGGAGGAGATGCACACTCAAGATCGGATCGACAACTACACGGGCAGTGTATGTTCGAGCACAATAAAGAGCAACAAAAGGCACTGCTTGAAATACAGGCCAAACACCCCGATAAAAGGGTCATGTTGATTGCCGAAAAAGGCACTATGGGAGTAGGTTCATCCAGAATGTCAGGGGTGAACAACGTAGCACTATGGATCGGTGAAAAAACGAGTCCGTATATCCCATTTATAAACAATGCCCCGGTAGTAGCGGGTACAAATGGAATATCCCCGATATTCCTTACAACTGTTGGTGTAACCGGTGGTATAGGGCTGGACCTGAAAAACTGGAAGAAAAAATACGATGCGGACGGTAATCTTATTGTGGATGAAGATGGGGAGCCTGTTTTGGAACAGGCATATTCCGTGGATACAGGAACCGTACTTACCATTAATACGAAAACAAAAAAACTCTATAATGGCGACAAGGAACTAATGGACGTTTCTTCTGCTTTTACGCCCCAAAAAGTGGAGTTTATGAAAGCAGGGAGTTCCTATGCCATTGTATTTGGCAAGAAATTACAGACTTTTGCCGCAAAAGCACTTGGTATAAGTGTGCCACCTGTATTTGCACCATCCAAAGAAGTTTCCATTGAAAACCAAGGCCTTACAGCTGTAGAGAAGATTTTCAATAAAAATGCTGTCGGTACTTCCGGCGCAACGTTGCATGCAGGTTCCTATGTTCGTACAGAAGTCAATATTGTCGGGTCACAGGACACGACGGGGTTAATGACCTCCCAGGAATTGGAGATGATGGCTGCCACTATTATTTCACCCATAGTGGATGCAGGTTACCAGTCAGGTTGCCACACAGCTTCGGTATGGGATAAAAAATCCCAGGAGAACATACCGAGATTAATGAAGTTCATGAATGACTTCGGACTTATAACGGCACGTCACCCAGAAAACAAATACCCACCAATGACCGATGTGATTCATAAGGTACTGAATGACATTACCGTAGATGATTGGGATATTATTATTGGAGGGGATTCCCACACCAGAATGTCTAAAGGTGTCGCCTTTGGGGCAGATTCCGGAACAGTTGCATTGGCATTGGCAACAGGTGAGGCCTCTATGCCAATACCAGAATCCGTAAAGGTCACATTTAAAGGGAAAATGCAGGACCATATGGATTTCCGTGATGTTGTACACGCTACACAGCAACAGATGCTTAAGAAATTTGAAGGTGAAAATGTATTCCAAGGGAGGATTATTGAAGTCCACATTGGGACACTCCTTGCGGATCAAGCCTTTACCTTTACAGATTGGACAGCGGAAATGAAAGCGAAAGCCTCTATCTGTATCTCCCAGGATGACACACTTATTGAATCACTCAACATTGCTAAAAGTCGAATTCAAATAATGATCGACAAAGGCATGGATAATAAACTTCAGGTTCTTCAAGGTCTTATTGATAAGGCGAATAACCGAATTGAGGAAATCAGATCAGGTAAAAAACCTCCACTAACTCCAGATGAGAATGCCAAATACTATGCAGAGTTTGTGGTGGATTTGGACATTATCGATGAGCCAATGATCGCAGATCCAGATGTTGACAATGAGGATGTGTCCAAACGTTATACACATGATACTATTCGTGAGCTTTCCTTCTACGAAGGAAAAAAACAGGTAGACCTAGGTTTTGTAGGTTCTTGTATGGTACATAAAGGAGATATTAAGATTGTGGCCAAAATGCTACGAAACCTAGAGGAGCTACAAGGAAAGGTCGGGTTTAAGGCCCCATTGGTATTAACTGCGCCTACATATAATATTATTGACGAGCTTAAGGAAGAAGGGGATTGGGAGATCCTACAGAAATATTCCGGCTTTGAATTTGATGACGCAGCTCCTAAAGGAGTAGCCCGTACCCACTATGACAATATCTTATACCTGGAACGTCCCGGTTGTAATCTTTGTATGGGTAACCAAGAGAAAGCCGAAAAAGGGGATACTGTAATGGCCACCTCTACACGTCTGTTCCAAGGAAGGGTCGTAAAGGATTCCGATCGTAAAAAGGGGGAATCGTTATTGGGGTCGACCCCGGTAGTCGTTCTTTCTGCGATTCTTGGCAGAACACCTACACTTGAGGAATATAAGACAGCCGTTAGGGGTATAAAACTTACCCAGTTCTCTCCTCCGATCAAGAAAATGACCTCAAAGCCGGGCCACTTGCTCTCGTATTGATCTCTTGACCCTGAAATTATGCGGACGGACGTTATGGAATTTGGTTGTGCCAAGTCCAATCTTGAGGACTATATGACTACTTCCATATATATATAAATGGGGTCGACCTTAAGGAGACAATAGGGCAAATTGAATAGCCCCGATTTGCCGAGAGGGGAATGAATATAGGGAATAGTTGTTATGAGGGTATATCTTTCTTTATTGCTTTTCACAATCAAAACCATTTTTTATGTAATACGTTAAATGACTACATCTATTCAGGCAATAGGTATGCGTTGTATGATTACGGACATTCTGGTATCCCGGGCGACCATAGCCTTGCATGTAGGGTATCCATAAATGCGGATGGGATTGTTTGGCATGACTTTAAGAATTTCTCCAAATTCATCCCATTTGACTTGGATTACAGGGGCTTGGGTTCCACTTTGCCAAAGACCAATATTGTGGGGCGATAGACCTGATCAGGAACAATAAGGATGAAAATATGTTTGCGTGAATTGGCGGATGATATGCCGCCCACTATTAAAGATTATGATTACATATGGCCTTGTTCATAAGAACAGCAGTTGCCGACAAGGTATGAAACTGCCTTGATGCCAATTTGTACAGGCCAAAGGTCGTAAGCGACCCTGAAAAATGAATAAAACCACCCAGATGTTGGCAAGAAACCGGTTTTGGTCATCGTGGGTTGGAAAGGGGGGCGTAGTAGTAAATAAGGACTGCCCACGGCACGATCTACAGACAACAGGGCTCGGGTCCATAATGCCACGAAACGCACAGGATATGGTCTCAAATACTGGATTATCGGCCAAGACAGGATTGCTATAGCGGTAGTTTCAAACGATAGTCAATGTATTTTGTTATATTCCCCAAAAACCATCGGACTTCGTTTGGCAGGTTGTTGGCAGAAATTTAAACCAAGGGAAATCCTCTGGGGTAGCATACGGTAAATATATGTATTCGGAGAACCTAAAAGAACTCAGTGGCCAGAGGCCGATCAAGAAGAAGGGGAGTCTAGGAACAGGCAGGATAATCGATGCCATGATCATTGGCGTCACTGTTGGTATATTCATATATGGTGTAACAGAAAACGGTTTTGGGTTCTTTACATTCTTTCCCTTGATGATCGGTTATCTAATAATCAGGAACTTTAAAAACAATGATATCCCACAACTTGGGGTGGGGAAATAGGAATGGAAAAGACGTGTAAAAATTGTAATGGGGCCATTACAGGGAATTTTTGTGCCAATTGTGGGCAAAAAGGAAGCGTTCACAGGTATTCTTTTAGGTATTTTGTTGAAAACGATTTGATCCACGGAATCTGGAACTTGGATAATGGATTCTTTTTTACGATTAAGGAATTGTTCAAAAGGCCGGGACATAGTATAAGGGAATTTATCAACGGTAGGAGGGTTGGGTATTTTAATGTCGTGACACTGCTCCTGATTATCATCGGGGTCTCACATTTTTATCGGGGAATATTCCTAGGTAAGGATTTCGGACATAATGTGGGAACAGTAAGGAATCCATGAATGCTATAGAAGGGTTCTCAAAAGAGTACCCTAGGGTTATATTGTTGTTGACCATTCCCTTTTATGCCGTTTTCAGTTTTCTTTGGTTCAGGAAATCAAAATTGAATTTTTCCGAGCATCTTGTCTTGAATTCCTATAAAACCGTTGTGGAGTTAATCATCACGCTTGTCTTTACAATAACAACGACTTTCTATACAAATAAGAACGGACTGATCTTGGTTTACATCCTTATCTCACTTTGTCCCCTAATTTATTCATTTTGGTATTATAGGCAATTCTTCTCGGATTACGGATATTCAAAAAGATCATTGATAATTAGGAGTTTGGGAGCTACTTTTTCATATTACATTATTTCGTTCGTTTTTGGGGTCGTTATGGCCATTATCAAGATTATAGGGTAAAAACCCCTGCTTATATTTGTAGATAATGGCAGGGAATGCATTGAATCCATATATGGATAGCGATAATGGGAAACAGAAAATCAAGGTGGCTTATAGGGAAAATGCCAAGAAATATATTCCAGATTTCTAAGTGGCATTTTAAAATCCATTTGGTATTATATTACTTCAGGAAGGCTGTGATCGAAAATTATCGTAAAGGTCATTTGGGGTTTACGGGATGAGGAATATGTAGGAACACTGCTTCGGCCAATCCCTAATGGCTACAGGGAAAACTGTTGGATGTGCCAGTGGGTACAGCTATTTTCACGTATGGGAAATACCATAAAATGGAACAGGCGGATATTCTCTGTATGCATTATTCGCAAGAAATGCTTGATTATGCCCTTTGAGGATGGTCTCTTTGATATTGTCCTGTCAATAACGGCTTTCCCTGTGAATGATCCTTAAAATCAAAGAGTTGGGGGCAATCCGCAACAAAGGCCGAAAATCATTTTTTTTCATACGATCCATGAATACCCTTTAGACCGATCGGGAGGGGTCGGGGCCCAACAAGATAGTACAGGATAGTTTTGCCTCTATCAATGAATACTTTTGGATAAGCCATAGGGTTGTTTTAAAAATGCCGTAATACAGGGTGTATGTCACTTTTGTTGAAAAGGCGATAGAGGGGGTGTCCATGCAGGAAGACAAAAAACCGATCCCGTTTTGTACATAACGAAGGTCACGGGACTCTGTCGAACATAGGGCTCTGGAACCCGATAGTGGAAAAAATCGATATTCAATGAACCATAATGCTAAAAAAAAGATATAATGTCAATATCCTACGAAACACGATATGCATCTAGCCCTGATGCGGTTAAAAAATATGATACCCAGGAATTAAGGAACGAGTTCTTAATCGATAAGCTCATGCAGAAAGGAAAGATCAATCTAACCTATACGCATTATGACCGCTATATCGCAGGTTCCGCGGTTCCGGTAGAACCCCTAAGGCTAGAGGCCATAGACCCACTTAAAGCGGAGTACTTCTTGGAACGCCGTGAATTGGGTATCATTAATGTAGGCAAGGCGGGTACGGTAACCGTAGAGGGTGACTCCTATGCCTTGGCACACAAAGATGCCCTGTACATTGGAAAGGGTGCCAAGGAAGTGGTCTTCGAAAGTGATGATGCCGAAGATCCGGCAATGTTCTATCTGAACTCGGCACCGGCACACACTTCCTATCCTATAAGGAAAGTGGGTCTTGCCGAAGCGAATAAATTGGAGCTAGGTTCCTTACAGACCGCAAACCACCGTACCGTTAACCAAATGATCATTGGTGGGGTGGTGACCACTTGCCAATTGCAGATGGGCATGACGGAACTGAAGGAAGGAAGCGTCTGGAATACGATGCCTGCCCATGTCCATGACCGTAGGATGGAAGTCTATTTTTACTTGGACGTACCCGAAGGGCAATCCGTATGCCATTTTATGGGACAGCCCCGGGAAACACGTCATATCTGGGTGCAGAACCATGAGGCGGTGATTTCCCCGCCATGGTCCATCCATTGTGGCTCGGGAACATCGAACTATACCTTTATTTGGGGTATGGCCGGTGAGAATCTGGATTATGGGGATATGGATGTTTCGAAAATAACGGATTTAAGATAAACATATGGGGAAGACACTATTCGATCTTACGGGAAAGACCGCATTGGTTACCGGCAGTACCCACGGGTTGGGGATGGCCATGGCCAAAGGACTCGGTAAATCAGGGGCGACCATAATAGTAAACGGGAACTCATCGCAGCAAAAAATCGATGATGCCGTAAAGCTTTATAAAAGTGAGGGCATAAATGCCCTGGGCTACAAATTCAATGTAACGGACGAGGCCCAGGTTATTGCGGCTATAGACAGGATACAGGACGAAGTGGGGCCTATAGATATTCTGGTCAACAATGCCGGGATTATCAAAAGGATTCCTTTGGAAGAAATGGGAGTGGCCGATTTCAAGGAGGTTGTCGATGTGGATTTGGTGAGTCCATTTATTGTGTCCAAACATGTTGTCAAGACCATGATGGCACGCAAACAAGGGAAGATCATCAATATTTGCTCCATGATGAGCGAATTGGGCAGGAATACGGTAGGGGCGTATGCCGCAGCCAAGGGCGGTCTAAAAATGCTGACCCGGAATATGGCTACGGAATGGGCCAGGCACAACATACAGGTCAATGGGATAGGCCCCGGGTACTTTGCCACGGCACAGACCGAGCCGATACGTGTGGACGGACATCCTTTCAACGAATTTATATTGAACCGCACACCGGCAGCCAAATGGGGGAATCCCGACGATTTGGCGGGCGCGGCGATTTTCCTTGCTTCCCGGGCCAGTGATTTTGTCAATGGCCATATACTGTATGTGGATGGGGGTATTTTAGCTACTATCGGTAAACCCGCCAACGAAATTTAACCACTAGGGGACCATGGGAAAATATGAACATTGGGCAACTGTTGGCCTTGGCATCCTACTCTTTTCATGCGGTGGGGGGGAAGTATCTAAAAAACAGCTTGTTGTAAAGAATACGATGGATATCGAACGGGAATTCGAAACCGTATCCGTTCCCATCCCGTCCATTGGGATTACGGATTATAATGGCACTCTTGTGGTAATGGATACAGAGACACGGTCCAAGGTCGTTTCCCAACAAATAGATAACGATGGGGACGGGAAAATGGACGAACTCCTTTTTCAGCCCAAGATCCCCGCCAACAGTGAAAAGGTCTTTGAGATCTTGTTTTTGGACGAACCAATGGAAAAGGACAGCATTCCCGCCTGCTACTCCAGGTTCGTTCCCGAACGTACCGATGATTATGCTTGGGAGAATAACCGTGTGGCTTTCAGGACCTATGGCCCAACGGCACAGAAGATGATAGAGGATGGTGTGGAAGGTGGCACGCTTTCCAGCGGTATCGATGCTTGGTTGAAACGTGTGGGGTATCCCATCATTGACAAATGGTACCATAAAGAGCTAGAGACGGAGGGTAGTTACCATGAGGACAATGGTGAGGGCCTGGACAACTTTCATGTAGGTGTGAGCCGGGGTGTTGGTGGTGTTGCGAAAAAAGTGGATACCACCTATTATGTTTCAAGGAATTTCATCTCATGGAAGACCTTGGGCACGGGACCCATTAGAACAAGTTTTATATTGGCCTATGCCGACTGGGACGCAGCTGGGAATCCAATATCCGAAGAGAAAAGGATCTCGCTGGATTATGGCAGTAACCTTTCCAGATTCGAGATCACCTTAAAAAGGACCGATACGATCTCGGCAGGGCTTACGCTTCATGAAAAAGATGGGGAAATAAGAGTGGAAGGGAAAAAGGGCTGGATCAGTTATTGGGAACCGCACGACGGTTCGGAACTTGGTACGGGAATAGTAATCCCCGGAAATGCCATGATAGGTCACGAACACTACCTGACGGATAGTAAGGATAAGAGCAACCTTTATGCACATATCAGGGTCAAGGATTCCAAGGTCTTGTATTATGCAGGTTTTGGTTGGAAAAAAAGTGGACAGTTCGCCACCAAGGAGGAATGGGAGTCTTATTTGGATACATTCTCCGAATGTCTTGAAAACCCCTTGGAAGTCATGGTGAAACCATAGGTTATGAAGGTAAGAAAACTATTGTTACTCGTTTTTGCCATTGGTTTGGCCAACTCCTGTGCCGAGCTCGGAGGGGCCAGGACCTTACGGTTGGGCCATGGTTTGGATGTAAGCCACTCGGTTCACAAGGCCATGGTTAAGATGGGGGGGGATCTAGAGCGGCTATCCGATGGGAAACTGAAACTCAAGATCTACCCTAGCCAACAATTGGGTACGGAACGGCAATGTTTGGAATTGTTGCAGATAGGAAGTATGGACATGACCAAGGTATCCGTAGGGGTATTGGAGAATTTTGCCCCAAGGATGAGGGTATTGGGGCTTCCCTTTTTGTTCCGTGATAGGGAACATTCGTTTAAGGTATTGGATGGGCCTATAGGGCATGGGTTATTGAATGGAGGAAAAAAATACTGGTTAAAAGGCTTGGGGTACTACGATGCCGGTAGCCGTAGTTTTTATACAAAGGATCGACCTATAAACACCCCCGAAGACCTGATAGGGCAAAAAATACGCGTTATGGAGAGTGTTACCGCCATGGACATGGTCAGTGACCTGGGGGGGTCCCCAACGCCCATTTCTTGGGGGGAACTGTACACGGCACTACAACAAGGCGTCGTGGATGGGGCAGAGAACAATCCACCGGTTTTTTACCTTTCCAGGCACTATGAAGTGGCCAAGTACTATACCTTGGACATGCATACCAGGTTACCCGACGTACTTTTGGTAGGAACACATCTATGGGATAAACTTTCCGAGGAGGAGCAAGGTTGGTTGAGACAAGCGGTCGACAGTTCTGTAACCTACCAACGTAAACTCTGGCTTGTAGCTGAAAACGAGGCCTTGGAGGCGGTTAAAAAAGCAGGTGTGGAGATTATATATCCCGATAGGACCCTGTTTGCCGACAAAATCAAGGATTCCTTTGATAAGTACAAGGAAGACAAGGAATTTTATCAGATGATAAAGGACATCCAAGCTATCGAATAAATCAATCTTAAAGAATACCGTATGAACCTAAGGGGAAAAATCGATAAGGTATTGGCCGGTTTTCTGGTCATTATCATGGCCGCAATGGTATTGAACGTGCTTTGGCAAGTCGCCAGCCGTTTTATATTGGGGTCTCCAAGTTCTTTTACAGACGAGCTTGCACGCTATCTCATGATATGGGTCGGCATTTTGGGGGCAGCTTATGTTTCCAGCCATAGTATGCATGTTGCTATAGATGTCCTTCCCTCTCGATTAAGTCGAAAACACCAAAAGAAACTAATGTTGATTGTAAGGATATTGATCATCTTGTTTTGCTTGGGTGCCATGGTCATTGGTGGTTCGCGCTTGGTGTACATTACCCATGTGTTGGACCAGAACTCCCCGGCACTACAAGTGCCGTTATCCCTTGTCTATGTAGTGATCCCCATTAGCGGACTGCTCATTATCTATTATAAAATCTCTGATATCCTAAAAGGTTGATCCTATGGAATACGCCCCGATACTAGTTCTTGTAATCAGTTTTATCTGTCTTTTGGCCATAGGTACGCCCGTGGCGTGGAGCATTGCCATTTCCTCATTGCTCACCTTGTTGGTGGGCATGCCTGTAATACCTGCACTGATCACGGTCTCGCAGCGTATAGGTACGGGGCTCGACAGTTTTGCACTACTGGCCATTCCCCTCTTTATCCTTTCAGGGGAATTAATGAACGAAGGGGGGATAGCCAACCGACTCATTGCCTTTGCCAAAACCTTGGTAGGTGCGTTACCCGGCGGACTGGCCTTGATCAATATTATTTCGGCAATGCTTATGGGTGCAATAGCAGGATCGGCCATGGCGGCGGCCTCGGCCATGGGAAGTATTTTAGGCCCCGAGATGGAGAAGGAAGGTTATTCACGTGAATTTGGTGCGGCAGTGAACATAACGGCGGCCACAACGGGCCTGGTCATTCCGCCGAGCAACGTGCTTATCGTATATTCCTTGGCAAGTGGTGGCGTTTCCATTGCTGCCCTGTTTCTGGCAGGCTACATTCCGGGAATTCTCACAGGATTGCTACTTATGGCCGTCGCATCGTTCTGGGCAAGGAAAAAAGGCTATAAAGTGGGCAAGCGTAGCAGTTTAAAAGAGATTTTGAAAACTTTTGTAAATGCCTTGCCAAGCCTATTTATGTTGGTCGTGGTTATTGGAGGGATTGTATCTGGAATATTTACCGCTACGGAGGCCTCTGCCATCGCTGTACTCTATAGTTTTTTATTGGGGTTGGTATATAGGGAGATAAACCTCCCGAAAATACCACAGATCCTATTGAGGTCCGCAGGAACGACGGCCATTGTCATGTTGTTGATCGGGGCATCTATGAGCATGTCATGGGCACTGTCTTACGAGAATATCCCCGAGGGAATGAGTTCTTGGCTATTGGCTATGAGCGATAACCCCATTGTTATCCTCCTCATCATTAACCTGCTCTTGCTCTTTGTGGGTATTTTTATGGACATGACCCCGGCCATACTCATTTTCACCCCGATTTTCCTTCCGGTCGTCACTAAATTAGGGCTTGATCCGGTTCATTTTGGAATCATCATGGTACTCAACCTGTGTATTGGCCTTTGTACGCCACCCGTAGGTTCGGTGCTCTTTGTTGGTGTCGGAATTGCCAAGACCAGTATAGAAAAGGTAGTGAGGCCCCTGTTGCCCTTGTTTATCGCAATGATCATAGCATTGTTCCTGGTTAGCTATTTTCCAAGTTTGAGCCTTTGGTTACCAAGACAATTTGACTTGTAAGGTAAAGGTTATGGTGTGAAGGGCAAGGTACCCAAAAGGAATCCGAATAGCATGGAACCTTCCAGAATATCGATAAGGTTATCTGGGCCTCCAAGAATATTTTTGGGCGGTTATGAACCCACCCCAGCGTTTTAGTGCCGTAATTTTTGGATCAGTGACAAGGTTTCGCGAACCTTCTTTTCCAGACCATCAAAATCCTTGTCCGATAATATCTGTTTGCTGATCAGTTGGGATCCCATGCCCACACAGGTAACCCCCGCATCAAACCAAGCCTTAAGATTGGACTCCTCGGTACTTACCCCTCCTGTGGGCATAATGCTTGTCCAAGGTTGTGGCCCCCGTATAGCCTTTACAAAACCTGGTCCATAGGTAGAACCTGGAAATAGTTTTATGATCTCACAACCCATTTCCTCTGCCTTGTTGATTTCGGTCAACGAACCACAACCGGGGGACCAAAGGACTTTCCTGCGATTACAGACCACGGCAATATCTTCACGTAACGAAGGTGTTACGATAAAATTCGCGCCCATCTGCATGAACAGGCTTGCCGCGGCAGCATCGGTAATGGAGCCTACGCCCATGATCGTTCCCGGTAATTCCTTTAAGGCATATTTATTTAGTTCTGAAAAAACCTCAAAGGCGAAATCGCCTCGTGCCGTAAACTCCATTAAACGTGAACCGCCGTCATAACAAGCTTTTAAAACCTGCTTTCCCAATGTTATATCTGAATGATAGAACAAGGGCACCATGCCGGTCTGTTTCATTACGGATGCTACTTCGATCCTGGAATATTGTGCCATATCATTTATTTTTTTTGAAAGGTAAGTATTGAACGGGTTCATTACCTGGCCACACGGCCAGAGGCATCACCACCCATTAATTTTTCTACTTCACCTACGGTTACCAAATTGGCATCACCTTTTATAGTGTGCTTCAAACAGGATGCCGCTACGGCAAAGTCCAATGCTTTTTGATCGTTTTCGGGGTGCTTTAACAAGCCATAGATCAATCCGCCCATAAAAGAATCACCACCCCCAACACGGTCTACAATATCGGTAATCTGATATCGGGGTGATTGGAACATTGTCTTGCCATCGTACAAAACACCTGCCCAAGTGTTGTGGGAGGCGGAAATGGACCCCCTTAAAGTGATGATCACTTTTTTTGCCCTGGGGAACTTCACCATCATCTGTTGGCATACCGATAGGAAAGCCCCGGCTTTTACATGCTCTCCTTGTATGGTAATATCCAAGTCCCCTGGCTTTATGCCAAAATGCTTTTCCGCATCCTCTTCATTTCCCAGGATAATATCACAATAAGAGGCAAGCTCGGCCATAATGGCTTCCCGGTCCCCATCATAGTTCCACAGATTGGCACGATAGTTTAGATCGGTAGAAATGGTAAGCCCCATTTTCTGGGCCATCTTAACGGCTTCCAAACACACATCCGCTGCCCCTTGGGAAACCGCAGGGGTGATTCCGGTCCAGTGGAACCATTCCGCCCCTTTGAGCACACTGGCCCAATCTACCATACCTACCTCGATTTCGGCCATGGCGGAATGTGCACGGTCATAAACCACCTTGCTGCCCCTGCTTACGGCTCCGGTCTCTAAAAAGTAGATGCCCAAACGATCTCCTCCATAGACAATATGTTGGGTGCCTACATTATGCTTTCGCATCTCCATTAAGGCACATTCGCCAATATCGTTCTTGGGCAGGCGTGTTACGAATTCAACCGGGATACCATAATTGGCCAAGGAGACCGCTACATTGGATTCGCCACCGCCATAGACAACATCGAAGTTGTTGGCCTGTGAGAATCTTAAAAAACCTGGGGGAGACAAACGGAGCATGATCTCTCCGAAGGTTACTACTTTTTTCATGTGTTTATGTATAATTTATTGGATTATTAGTGATATCCGGGTTTCAAAAGCCGTAGCCGTATTTGGGGTCTGTTGATCGGACCAACCTCGGCATTCTGTCAAGACCCCCGGTTCAAGGCCATTTACTTACGGTTTTGGAGCCACTTCAAAAAAAAGGACTGGATCTAGATCCCTATTCCCAAAACAGGTACTGAAATTACATAAGTATTTTAAATTAAGCATCCTGTTGTATACTGTAAAAAAAGAAATGACGGGGATTACATCAGGGGGAGCCTGTTTCCATACCAAAATCAAGTTGGTTTCTGCGGGACAGGATACGGCAGGATGCTTTTGGGTATTGAAACAGATAATTTAGGACATTGAAAAGATTTATCAATCAAAAAAAAGTATTCAACCAAACTCAAGAACCTTATGAAAAAAACAAAAGGATTTTTTAGCGACTTTTTTAAGGATCACGCTAATTTCCAAACTGGAATCCTGATTTTCTGTGCGCTTATGGCTAGTGGTCTTTCTTATTCCGCCCCGAATAATGATGATACGGAAAATGTATTCCCGACAGATTTACAACAAGAGGTCAATGGAACGGTCTCAGATGAAAATGGGACTCCGCTTCCCGGGGCATCTGTGGTTGTGAAAGGCACTTCTAATGGAACCCAAAGTGATTTTGATGGAAATTTCAATATTTCAGCCAAGATCAATGATGTCTTGGTAATTAGTTACATAGGTTACTTGACCCAAGAGATAGTTTTGGTCGGGCAAACCAATATCAACATTCAAATGCAGGTCGATAATACCGTTTTGGATGAAGTTGTTGTTGTGGGCTATGGTACGCAGACCCGTGCCAAGGTTACCGGTGCTGTTTCAACAATCAGTTCGGATGATCTGATAAGTTTGCCGACTACCTCTGCAGAGCAGGCCTTGCAAGGTAGGGCATCTGGTGTTACTTTGATAAACGGGGGTTCCCCCGGATCGACGCCAATTGTACGTATTAGAGGGGTAGGGACATATGGTAATAATACACCGGTGTTTGTGGTCGATGGTGTATTCACGGATAATATCTCCGATTTAAGTCCTGATGACATTGAATCGATATCCGTATTGAAAGATGCCTCCACCACAGCAGTATATGGCTCTTTAGGGGCAAATGGTGTTATTGTTATCTCGACAAAAGGAGGTACGGAAGGAAAAGTAAGGTTTAATCTCAATTCCTATGTGGGCACCCAATTTGCCCCGGCGGAACTGGATGTGTTGAATACGCGGCAATATGTTGATTACATTACCGATCTAACACAAAATGCAGGTTCGGAACTTCCTGCAAGGTTTTCCGAACCAGGTTTCGCACAATTATTGAATACGAATACCAACTGGCAGGATGAGGTTTTTCAGTCTGGTATGATAGAATCTTATAATTTAAGTGCTTCAGGTGGAAATAAAACCAGTAGCTTTAGATTGTCAGGAGGTTATTTGACCCAGGATGGGATTATAATAAGTACAGGTCTTGAGAAATATACATTTAGGGCAAATAGTGAGTTTAGGACCGGAAGATTTAAATTTGGCGAGAACTTTTCATTGGCGCATACAAACCAACAACCTTTGATCAATGCGAATAATCTATCCCCATTGGAAAATGCGGTTAGATCGGTGCCTTATTTAAGTGTCTTTGATTCTAACGGCGGGTTCAATGGTGTGACCGTAGCGGATGATAATAAGGCTCGTAACCCAGTGCGTACTTTGACGGCACAAAAGGATGACAATACTTTTACGGATTTGATCGGGAACCTGTATGGGAGTTTTGATATTTATGATGGGTTGACATATAAGGCCAATGTGGGCCTTAGGCATTCGGATAAAAGGTTTCAGATAATTAGATTGCCATTTCAGGAAGCGGGTGATGAAGGGTTGAATGGCCAGCCCAATACCCAAGTGATAATTACGAACACTACCGATAACAATGTGACATTGAACAATAGTTTGAACTATAGAAGATCCTTTGCGGAAAAACACAATTTCGATGTGTTGTTGCTTGCGGAAAAGGAAACCCGGAAACTTAATGTCGTCAGTGCTTCGGGAAGTAACGACCTGGGTAGTGAGCAAATAATAAGTAACGACCCCAATAATAATGTATCTTCAAGGTATATTCCTTACAGTAGGATTGGTTATTTGGGAAGATTGAACTATGACTATAAGTCCAAATACCTATTTGCATATTCTTTTAGGCGCGATGCCTCTTCAAGGTTTGGCAAAAGTAACCGTTGGGGTAATTTCTCTTCCCTAGCTGGTGGATGGGTAGTCAGTAAGGAAGATTTCTTTAACCAGGACGGTGTAATGAATTACCTTAAATTAAGAGGTAGTTGGGGGCAAGCCGGAAATGATAAAATACAGGATTTCCTTTTTAACCCAACGCTGAGCTTTAATTACCCGCTTATAAACGATCCGGGAATTGCCTTCGCAAGTCTGGGCAACCCAGATATCAAATGGGAGGAAACCACCATTACGAACGTAGGTGTCGATCTTGGTTTTTTCGACAATAAATTGACCTTGTCAGCGGAATATTACAACAATGAAAGTGAAGATCTGCTAGTTGCCGTACCTGCCGCCGCCTCTATAGGGGTAACTGCTCCGACGATAATCAATATTGGGGCAATGGAGACAAGTGGTCTTGATTTTAACCTTGGGTACAAGCATAGTGGGGGTGATTTCAAATGGTCTGCCAATATTAATCTAAGTACTACGGAGAATGAGATTACGAGACTTGCCCCCAATGTCACGGAATTGTTTGTGGGATCCAAGCCCAACGTTTTGGGTGATGGGCCGATCTCCAGATTAACAGAGGGGGAATCGTTATGGCATTTTTACGGATGGCAGGCAGATGGTATCTTACAGACACAGGCAGAAGTAGATGCGTCAGGCCAGATAGGCGCTGCTCCTGGGGACATTCGTTTTAAGGACATAAACGGAAGGGATGCCGATGGTAATCTTACAGGGAAACCTGATGGCAATGTCGACGCTGACGATAGAACCGTTATTGGAAATCCGCTTCCAGACATCAATTACGGTCTTTCCTTTGATGCCCAATACAAGAATTTTGACGTCAATTTCCTATTCTCCGGTGTTGCGGGCAATGAGATTTTCAATGCATTCAGGTTTTATTTGGATGGTGCCGACGGGGTTAATAATGCAGGTACATCAGTTTTGGACAGATGGACACCATCAAACCCATCGAACACACAGCCAAGGGCTATTTTAGGTGATCCAAATGGAAATACAAGGGTTTCGGACCGTTACGTGGAAGACGGGGATTATCTTAGATTACGTACTTTATCTGTTGGCTATAGCTTAAGCGATCAGGCATTGGATAATATTTCAGATGGCGTACTTTCAAAATTACGATTCTATATCAGTGGTCAAAATTTATTTACGATTACCGACTACTCGGGTTATGATCCAGAATTATCACCTGCCACGGGGGCTGTAAGTCTTGATCCGGGGGCCAATGTGAATAATGAGGTAGGTGTTGATAGAGGACAGTACCCACAGGCCAAATCATTATTGATAGGCTTACAAGTATCTTTTTAATTAAAAAATTATGACTACTATGAAAAAAAAGACGTTACTTTTTACATTCGTACTCCTGCTTTTGGGCATGAGCGCATGCGATACGGATAATTTGGGGATAAACGATCCAAATTCATTATCAACATTAGTTGAAGAGTTCCCTAAAAATGAATCTGAACTTTTAGCGGGTATCAATGCTACGTATTCACCATTGCAGTCACAAGGCCTGTTCGCTAGGTGGATGCACTATGTGTTGGATAACATGGGGCAGGATAATGAGGTGAATGCCGACATTGCCGCCAACCTGAACCAATTTTATAATTTCAATATCTCTCCGGACAACAGTAATGTCTATACCTATTGGAAAAATTGTTATAATGGTATTTTTAGGGCAAATGTCCTGTTGGACCATGTAGATAACATCAACAAGATAGAGACCTTGTCAGATGCGGATAAAAATGCGCATATTGGTGAGTTAAGGTACCTAAGGGCTTTTTATTATTTTCTTTTGACCAGTCGTTTTGGTGATATTCCTTTGTATACATCAGGGGACAACGGTATTGAAGGCTTTCCTAAATCCCCAAGCGAGGATGTGTATAAGTTTATCATTGCGGATTTGACAGAGGCCAGTAACTTGTTGCTTACCAAGGATGTTGCGGAACCGGGTAGGGTGACAAAAGGGGCTGCCGATGCCTTGTTGGGCAAGGTTCAGCTTTATAGACAGGATTATAGTGCGGCTAAAACGGCCTTTGACAAGGTGATCGATTCGGGCCAATATGAACTGACGGCCAATTATTTTGATAATTTCACAGGGGAAACCGAGCTTAATTCAGAATCGGTATTCGAAGTGTTATTTGTTTTTGCCGGTGGGGCTTATAGTTGGAACGCAAATGATGATTCCGGTTTTACGGAGTCGAATATAATTGCGGCAGAATATGGGTTTAAAGGGTTCCATAATGTAAATCCTGCGAATGACCTGGTTGCCGAGTTCGAGAATGGGGATATTAGGAAAGATGAGAGTTTTTATTTTCCGGGGGACACCTATGGGGCCAATGGTGATTTGATCGTCACCCAGGAGGATATCGGTGATGAAACAGCTGCTTGGAGAAAATATATGTTGACATATAAGCAAGATACAGATTTGACCTTTTTCAATTTTTCCGATATTAATTTTAGGGTAATTAGATATGCTGACGTATTATTAATGGCGGCCGAGGCAGAAAACGAACTGGGTAACAGGGCAACGGCCATTTCCTTGATGAACCAAGTTAGGGCCAGGGTCAACATGCCTCTTTACGGAAGTGCGGAAATGAACGCAACCTTTCCTGTAAGTAGTAAGTCGGAGGTTTTTACGGCGATCGTACATGAAAGAAGGGTAGAACTGGCGGGTGAAATGGTTCGTTTTCCTGATCTGGTCCGTTGGGGGCTGGCCGCTGAGGTCCTACCTGACTTTAAAGTAGGTGTCAGTGAGGTATTGCCCATACCACAAGGGGAGATAGATACCAATGCCAATTTGACCAACGCAGACCAAAATTCGGGATATTAATATTGTTTTGATTAGTTTTTGTTTAATACCTGAAAGCTGGTTCCTGACAGGAACCAGCTTTTTTCATGGCCTTTTTGATTAGTATTGCAATTAGAAACGGTCAACTTGATTTTTTTTTCAGATTATCCACAATGGAAGATATGACTTCTTACAAGATTGCCTTAATACTACTATGTAGCTTTCCCTTCCTGAATTCATGCTCTAAGGGGAACATCAAGAATGATAAACTTTTCTTTGGCCTGGATTCAGGACATACGAATATAGAATTCAATAACTTCCTAAGTGAGACAGACTCGTTGAATTATTTTAACTACCCATATATGTACATGGGAGGTGGGGTTGCGGTCGGGGATTTTAATAATGATGGGTTTGTAGATGTATATTTCACCGGGAATACGGTAGGTAATGAACTCTATATCAATCAGGGTGGGTTGGATTTTAAAAACATCACTGAAAGGTCAGGAACTGCTTTGCCGGGCCTATGGTGCAATGGTGTTACTACGGTCGACATAAACAATGATGGGTTGTTGGATATATATGTAAGTGTCTCGGGCAAGGAGAAGCCATATAACAACAAGCTACTTGTGAACCATGGAAATGACAAAAGTGGGACCCCTATCTTTAAGGAAGAAGCAGAAAAATATGGCATCGATGATAGTGGACACAGTACACAGGGTGTTTTTTTCGATTATGACAATGATGGTGATCTGGATCTGTACGTGATAAATTACCCTATAACCAACTTTAAGGCACCTAGTTTTATTTATGCCGAAGCGATCAAACATCCAAATACCGGGACATCGAGCCATTTATATGAAAATAATGGGAATGGTTCTTTTACCGATGTGACCAAGGAGGCAGGTTTATTGTCGTTTGGATTGAGCATAGGTGTTGGTGTAAGCGATTTAAACCATGATGGGTATAAGGATATTTTTGTCTCTAATGATTTTGCAAGTCCCGATTTTATTTATTTCAATAATGGAAATGGAACATTTACGGAAAGAAGCAAGGAAGTAACCAACCAAACCTCCTTTTATGGTATGGGTACGGATATTGCCGATTTCAACAATGATGGCCTTTTTGATATTGTCCAACTAGATATGTCCCCAAGCACCCATAAGCGCTCAAAGGAAAATATGGCAAGTATGGATCCCTTGGGTTTCCAAGAGATCGTAGATCTGGGGTTGCACCATCAATATATGTACAATACGCTACAGTTAAACCGTGGCTATAACAACGACACCCTTCCCGTTTTTAGCAATATCGCAACTTTTGCGGGCATCAAGTCCACAGACTGGAGCTGGGGTGTGCTCTTTGCCGATTTTGATAATAACGGACTCAAGGACATTGTCGTTACCAATGGTATTAAAAGGGACATTAACAATAATGATTTCTTTAGCCAGTTCAATAAGGCAAAGTCCACCTATTTCAACAATTCACCGGATAAGGAAGGAACACCATCATTGAAACTACTTAAGGAAATTCCTTCAGAGCCCTTACAGAATTATATTTTCAGGAATAATGGTGACTTGACTTTCACAAACAAGGCCAAGGACTGGGGCCTGGATGACAAGACCTTCTCAAATGGCCTGGCCTATGCCGATTTTGATAATGATGGCGATTTGGACCTGGTCATTAACAATATAGATGAAGAGGCTGGTTTTTATGAAAACCAAACGAACAGCAATAAGGGGTCGGGATACCTTAAGGTAAACTTCAAGGGCAGCCAACAAAATAGATTGGGTATTGGGAATATAGTGACGATTTACAATAATGGTAAATTACAGATGGCCGAACTGATGCTGACACGTGGTTATCAATCCTCGGTAGCACCTATCATCCATTTTGGGGTGCAGGGCCATACAACGGTAGATTCCCTTATTGTTCAATGGACAGATGGTGCCACTCAAAGACTGACCAATGTAAAGACCAATCAGACCGTGACGTTGGACTATGAGGATGCTGTAAAGGACAGTTTCAAAAACCCCTACCTACAGCAAGGGAAAATATTCGCCGATGTCACGGCAAAAACGAAAATCAACCACTCCCACAAGGAGAATGGTTATTTTGATTACACCCTAGAACCATTACTGCCCCATAAAATGTCACGATTTGGGCCTGGCTTGGCCGTGGCGGATGTAAACGGGGATGGCTTGGATGATTTTTGGGTCGGAGGTGCACATAAACATGCCGGTGTCCTGTATATCCAAAATAAAGAGGGATATTTTTCAAAATCCAATACGGCACTTTTAGAAAGTGAAAGTGACTATGAGGATCTGGACGGTGTTTTCTTTGATGCCAACAATGATGGTCACTTGGACTTATACGTTGTTAGCGGGGGCAATGAATACAAAGCGAATTCGATTGAATATCAGGACAGGATATATATAAATAATGGTAGGGGGGGCTATAGGAAGGATACAACGGCCTTGCCCCCATTTCATGAAAGCGGGGCAAAAGTGCTGCCGATAGATTTTGATGGGGACGGTGATCTAGATCTGTTCGTGGCCAGCAGATTGGTCCCACAACGATATCCTACCCCCGCAACCAGTCATCTATTGGAAAACGTGAGCACAAAAAACCATATTGGATTTGTTGATGTCCCAGTCGATTCAAGAGCCGCATTTGAAGAGCTGGGGTTGGTTACTGATGCAGTATCCATTGATTTTGATAGTGATGGTGATACTGACCTGGTCGTGGTTGGGGAATGGATGCCCATTACCTTCTTGGAAAACGATGACGGTACTTTTAAAAATGTGACGGATAGGGGTTATATAGCGAATAGTACAGGATGGTGGTACAGTATTGGGAAAACCGATTTGGATAAGGATGGTGACCAGGATCTTATTGTTGGTAATTTAGGACTGAATTATAAATACAAGGCCAGTGCCGAAAAGACCTTTGATGTATTTGCGAATGATTTTGACAATAATGACCAAATAGATATCGTATTGGGTTATTATGAGGGTAAAAGGCAATTGCCCCTAAGGGGTAGGGAGTGTTCGTCACAACAGATACCCGGAATCGCCAAGAAATTCGACAATTACGAAAAGTTCGCGAATGCCGACCTGGTCGATATTTATACCGAGGATAAATTGGAGGAAGGTTTGCATTATAAGGCTGAAAGTTTTGCTTCCGTATATATGGAGAACCTGGGGAACGGCACTTTCAAAGGTATACGATTGCCCAATGAGGCACAGCTCTCCTCTATTAATGCGATCTTGGTTGATGACTACGATCAAGATGGGGCCAATGAAATCCTCATTGCAGGAAACCTTTTTGCATCAGAGGCCGAAACGCCCCGTAATGATGCATCTATAGGGCTGTTGTTGAAGAATACAAAAGAGGGTCTTCTGCCTTTACCTTTAAATGAATCGGGGTTTTTAGCGAACAAAGACGTTAAGAAAATGGAAGAGATCGTTATTAAGGGCAAAAAATGTATTTTGATTGCCAACAACAATGATGTCCTACAGGTGTTTGAAGTGGAGAACCAGCCTTGGGCCAAATAATCCCTCCCGAGTCCAACCTCGGGAGGATGGTCCATTTCAAGAACCTTTTATTCTACCCCTTTCCATTTTGTCAAAGCTTCTAGAAAGTAATAATCGGCGTAATTCAAGGGCTTGTCATTTTCCTCACCCGTATGGATATTCCCGACGGAATGTTTTAATAAAAACCCTTGGTTTTCCCCATAGCTGGCCAAATAATCTTCCGAGGATAGTCTTCTTAGGATATTTTGTGCATAGGCTATCATGGCCCCACTTTTTTCCGGCACGTATTTTTGCAACGACAATAATGCAGAAGCTGTAATGGCCGCTGCGGAGGCATCACGGGGCTCATTTGGTATTTTCGGCGCATCATAGTCCCAATACGGGATAAGGTCCTCCGGAATTTTTTTGTTTTCCATTATATAATTGGCAATTTCCTTTGCCTGGTCTAAGAACATGGGGTTTTTTGTGTTTTCATAGGTTTGGGTAAAACCATATAGTCCCCAGGCTTGTCCCCTTGCCCATGAAGATGTATCGGCATAGCCTTGGGCAGTTTGCCTACTTCTTACCTCGGCCGTCCTTGAATCATAGTCGACCACATGGAAACTGCTATAGTCATCCCTAAAATGATTTTTCAGCGTGGTAATGGCATGGGTAGTCGCTATATTGTAGAAAGTGGAGTCCTTGGTGAATCCAAAGGCCTTGTACAGCAATCCAAGGTTCATCATATTGTCCACGATTACGGGGGTATCCCATCCCCTTTCGGAAATCCAACCCATATCCGGTGTCGTATCCCAGGATTGTAATACCCCGATATTTGGTCTGTACCTTGTAATTAGGGATGATGCTCCCTTTATCAGGACTTCCTTGTACTCGGGATCCGTGGTTGCCAGATAGCCATTGCCGTAGCTACAATCCAACATAAAGCCAACATCGTGCGAGTTCGTAATGTACTTTACCGAATCCAATGCCTGGGTGAACTTCATGGCATAATTTTTCCATTTATCCGACTGGTTGTAATTATAGATATACCAGAGTGAGCCCGGGAAAAAGCCACTTGTCCAATCTTGGTATGGTCTTAAACGCAACCCACCTTCCTCTGTAATCCCCCTAGGTTGTAACAAGGGTCTGTTGTTTTCTATACGGTGTATTAAACTGTCGTATTGTTTTTCTGAAAAAGAAAAGACCCTGTCTATCAGTTCTTCCTTGCTTTCGATAGTTGGTCTGGCCACGGTTTCCTTTTGGATCTTCCTGCACTGTGTCAAACCGACCAGTATGATCAGTGGTAACACCCATTTGCTTTTATTCATGTTCTATTATTTTATTATTTGTTTACCTTCTGTTAATGTCATTTCTTGGTCATTGAACCTAAAAGTGCCGGATGTGCCTTTGGGTAAGGTGATCTCCCCTTTTACCTTCTCCCCCCTCTTTTTAAGGTTCACGGTTATTTTTCCTTTTGGATGTGGCATTACGGCTTCCAAGGTCTTCAAATCCCCAAGATTTGGCTCAATGGCTACTCTTGTGAAGTTTTTGCCCAAGGGATGGATGCCCGCTATTATTTTTAAAAAATGATAGTTCGGCGAGGCAGACCAAGCATGGCACTCCGAACGTGGTTCGATATCGGTCTCGGCAAAAGTAGTAAGCCCTTGGTCCAATTGATTTGTCCAGTTCTCCAGTAGGCCACTATAAAGATCGCCCAAACCGGCTTTCTGTAAGGCTTCGAACAGGTAGAATTTATAATATATGGTCGTTTGTATTAAATTTTTATCATCAAGTATTTTATGCATTAACGCTTTATGGCCCTCCTTTGGGATCGCATCGGTCAATATTGCCATGATATTGGTATGCTGCGAAAATTGTTCTTTATCGGGGGTTTCTGCAAACATTCCTTTTTCTTTTACAAAGCAGTTTTTGACAACACTTTGGCGAATTTTCTTTTCCAGTGCGATATATTTGTCGGCCTCTTCCCGGTATCCTAGGTCGCCGAACACCCGGGAGGCGTTCTGCAGGGCGTTTACAAGCTGTAGGGCAATAGATGCGGAATAACCGTCATCCGCCCCTGGGGGTATCCCATTTTGATAACCTACGGCCCAGTCCGTAAAGTTCCACCATTCCATATTCGTGGGCATGCCATTTTCATCCACTTTTGCTATCCACCAATCCAGTACCGCCCTCATGCCGGGTATAAATTTATCGACGAACACATCATCGTTTCTGTACATGTGGTAATCGTATAACATATTGACCCATAATAAGGAATAGGTAGGTATTACTTGAACGATATAGGAAGGGTACCTACTTTGGGTCAGTCCGTTGGGTAGTCTTGAATTATCGAACATTTCGATTGCTTTCCTCATCAACCTGTCATCACCATCAACACTGATGGATACAATGGCCTCTATTCTGGTATCGCCTACATATTGGAGTTGCTCGTAGTAAGGGTCGATAAAGTTCTCTACTGAGGAATTCCTAAGTGTCAGCCACGATGCATCCCATATTTTGGCCAGTACCGCATTGTCGGTCCTGAACTTGGCGTTTTCCTTGAAAGGATAAGCGGTGTAAATACCATAAAAATCATCAATGTCCAAGGCTTCCTCTTTTGTCTCTATATCCAATTGTACGAATCGATATGTTTTTTGCCCAAAGGGGATAAAGGACCTATCCATGCCACCGTCAGGTTCAATACGGTCATAATACCCTAAAATATGTTTGCCCCTTACATCATTTCTATTTCCTTTTTTCCAGTCTTTATCGTACATCGCTTCGGAATAGGTGATTTTGATCTGGCTGTCTTTCCCCTTGGAATATTTTAGTTCAGGATGGCCAATGGTATGGTGCGATTGGTCTAGAAGAAGACTTACTTTCTTGTTGGGAGGTATGGTCAGACTACCTTTTCCCTTTATAAAATCGTCATTGGCACTTATTCCCTCACTTCTGGCTATTTTATGGAAGCGTTGTTGTGTCTCTTCCAAGAAAGGGATTTTCCTAGGGACCAAATACCAGGTACTCCCATATAGGAAACCACGTCCCACGGCAAATTCGACCGTACCCAATTTGGGGTCCAACCATTCCGAGTCGTCATAATCCAGGTTTTCCCAACCCCATTCATGCTTTTTCGAAATCAATTTCTCGCCTGGACCTGCGACATAATAGCCACGCAGCGAATCGCTTACGAACGGAATGCTCTTAAAGCCCCCATCGTTGGCCACTTTCCATTTTGATGCCTTCCCGGTATTCAGGTCAACGGGGTTGTCCTTTTCGCCTTGTAGTATAAATGCGGTCTGGAAGGTCATGGAAGAGGCTTTTCTATATTCCCCGAAATTGACCACCTCGGCCGCGATTACATTTTTGCCGATGACCAGCTCTTTGGCTATGTCGATAGTCTCATACCTGTAATTGTCAATATCAGAGGACGAAGGCCCGGAAAGAATGTATCTGCCGTTGACATATAGACGGTACCGATTGTCCGCCGATAGGTGTATGATGAATTTTTCGGGCTTTGTATTTAATTCGAATACCCGCCTGAATAAAAATTTCCGGGCATCCAAGGTCGATTCCGTGGGGTGTGTTATCCATTGAGACGTCCATGCATGCTTAAGTTGTGTGAACTCTTTTCCCTCATGGTTTATCCTTACATCGGATTCTTGTGAAAAGGCATTGGGGATTAAGGACAAAAACGAAATAAAAAGACAGGATAGTAGATGGCTTTGGCTGCCGTTCCCAATTGTTGTTAAAGGTACTTTCATATCTGGATTTGATGTAATTTAAAATGGATAAGCTGTCGGTTTATCTTGGTGTCGTTACCTTAAAATTATCGAAGTAAATGAATGAGTCGTTTTTAGGGGCCCAGTCCGCGTTGTTGCCACCATGGAATGTTGAGAAATAGAACGAATCTATATCCCCTAATGGTGCTAGCCGGTAACGTACCTTGTCATTGTGGAGCACTCTTTCCCCATCTACCCATACTTCCATGACCCCGTTAAGCTTATCGGTATCGTTTAGTTTAATACGTTGTTTGATATGGTACCATTGGCCTGGTTTGAAAAAAACATTCAATTTGACCGTTTCCCCCCATTTATGTTCCATATCCATATAATAAAAATAGACTATGATCTCCCCACCTGCCAACCACATATACCGGGCACTCCATCCTTCCCCATTGTCCGGATGGACCCCACCGGTAAATTTTTCGCCACCACTGGTCAAACCCGGTAGTTTTCCGCCCAATGCAAAGTCGAACCCTTCCTTGAATCTCATATCATACTCTAGCGTGTACTCATTTGCCTTGGGCAAGGGTTTGTCAAACTGTACCCCACCTTGTTTTGGGCCCACGCCCCCCTTGGGGTAGAGTACCCTTAAAACCTTGCCATGGGTCACATCCTCTTCAACAGTGGCTCTTCCATCAAGTAGCTTCCACCTTACTTCGCCAACATCATTTTTCAAATCGGTATCCGAATATACCCCTACATCATTTTCCTCGAAATCAAGACTGAAAACCACATTGTCCGACGCTTTGGACCGGTGTTTCTTAACCCTACATCCTGATGCCATGAGTATTAAAACCACTACTATTATTATAGGTAAATGTATTTTCATAGGTCAACAATTAAGATCTTAAATATCCAAATATAATTTTTTTGTTATTCGCTTCCTTTTTTTAAGCGGTTCCCGTGCTTCCTTGGAAATGGTTTTGGGAAGGTGGAATCCACCTTCCAATGTTGATGGTTCAAAACGGGGAATAGGATTATTGTCTTGGGTGTTTTCATCGACCTTTCCTTTTTAGGGTAACCTGTCCTCTGTCCGGTATTGCTTTTACCAAGGCATATTTATCCTGATCGTGGTAGATTATCCTACTTTCAACTTCTTTTCCATTTTGTGTAGCGGATAGCGACGACCAGTTATTTGCCAAACGGACTTTTACTGTTAAAGGGAGATCATAGATTCCATCGTCCATAGCATCCTTTAAACTAAAAGAGATAGCAGTTCTGGAGATTGAATCCACTTTTAGGGAATGGGTCGCATATTCCTGTGCATATTTTGCGACGGCCGGGAAAGTACCTATCCATAGTTTATCTTCCTTTGACTTAAGGTAGTTTAAGAACCCTTCAGTGGTTTTTCGGATTTCAGGGGTGGGGACCTCGTGGAAATGGACACTTCCCCATCCTCTATAGTAATTTTTGCCCTCTAATTCGGTGGTTTTGCCAAGTAGGGGCAGGACATACCGATTGCGGGTACTGTCATTTGCATAGATATGGGGGTTCGAAATGCTTTTGACCTGCTTGAAATCTATTTGGTCCGCAGGGTTCAATAACCCGATAACACCCCTGCTGGCAATAAAATGCTTGGCGACGACATCTACATTTCCCTCTCCCCAAGGGTATGCATAGGTCAGGCACTTCTGGTCTGGAATATACCTTTCAATGGTCGATTTCGTACGTTTCAATCGTTTTTCATAGGTATTCAATGAGGGGTATTTTATTCCTTTTGCTTCATCCTCGTACCAATTTCTGTCATCGTGCCCTTGAACGGCATTGCCGGCTTTGGAGAGGTTACGGTATAGGTCCCAGTTTTTTACGTTGTATTTTTCATCAGCCTCTGTAATTACAAACCAAGTGTATTTAAGGGCATATTTTTCCTGTAATTGCATCCAAAAAGGAATGTCCTGTTCGTGATTATCATCAATTGTTATGGTAAAGGCACTTAATTTGTCGTCGTTCCAAAGGCATACGGATGCTTCACCTATGGTTTGCGGCCAAATTTTATCTGGAACCCCAAATCGGGGCAGGGAGGCATCATCAAGGATAAATTTATCCTGTCCTTTCGTGCATAGTGCCGTAAATAAAAAGGTAATCAAAACTATTATCTGTTTCATATCTAATCTATTTGTCAACTAAGGGGCGGGTCTTGCATTGTGCCCATGCGCCCATTCAAATGATCTTCTTTACATCCAAAAAAGTTCAAACCAGTTCTATACGCTATTTCCAGTTCCAATTAAGATAGTGGAAAAAGCGATTACTATAAGTCCGGTCCAAAGGGTACGCATTGTTTTGGGGGACGAGCCTTTCCATTCCTCGAAGTATAGCCCCCAAAGTGTGCTAAATAGAATAATGAAGGCCATATGGAGCGACCAACTGGCGAATTCATATTCCTTGCCCAGAAAGGTGGTGCCCATGCCGTAGAAGAAAAACTGGAAATACCAGGTAATTCCACCGGCAATGGCCAACAAATAATTTTTAGGCTTGTTCGTAATGGTCCGATCGGTAAAGTCACCAAAAGTTTTATTCTTGATACTTAATCCCGTGATCCATAAAAAGTTGCTTGAAAAGCCTCCCCATAAAATCCAGACCAGAACTGCATTGTTCTGGAAAATATCCTTGACGCCAAATTTTAAGGCTTCTTCGGCAATGGGTTTTCCGGCAGCTAGGCCGAAAGCGAAACAAGCACTTAGGATTCCGGAAATTATGGCAATGATTATCCCTTTTGTAAGGTTGAACTCTGGCACGGTTTTCTTTTGTAGCCTGGCATTCAGGTCTTTTTCCTTGAGCATGCCCGCCTTTCCGGCGATAGCAATACCTATAAGGCAGATAATTACGCCTGCCAATACTATAATCCCTCCCCTGGCCTGTATTAGTCCTGAAAAGGTGCCATTGTAAATCGGGGGTACCAATGTGCCAAATGCAGCCGTAAAGCCCAAGGCCACGGCCACGCCCAACCCAATTCCCAAATAGCGCATTGATAGTCCGAATGTTAGTCCCCCTATACCCCAGAGCATACCAAAAAGAAAGGTGTAGAACTTTGTTTCCGAACTGGCTGCGCCCAATATGTCGAAAAGTTTGGGTACGGTAAACCAAGCCGTAACCATGGGGGCGAGTATCCAAGCGGCAAAGCCTAGGACCAGCCACGATGTTTCCCAACTCCATTTTTTTATCAATTTAAATGGAATGTAAAAACTACCAGCGGCCAATCCGCCAATTGCGTGCAATAATAATCCAATTAATGCCCCCATGGTTTCTATCCCTGTTTAAAACGAATGTTAAGCTGCCTCAAAGTCTTTTTTTAGAACGGTTTTTGCATGTGCCAGTTCCCCACTTGTGAAAGCCTTGGCCTCCGAAGCGGAAATAGCGGCTTTCAATTCGGTACTGTTCTTTGCCCCTGATAAGGTCGTTGAAACACCTTTTTGGTCCAACACCCAGCGCAATGCAGCTTCCGGCATACTGTGGATGTCATCCCTGATCAGGAAATCGAAGGCATTTGCCTGATCGACCCTTTCCGAGAGTTCTTCCCGTGAATAACGTGCATTCAAGGAGCCATCTGTAAAAACAGTGTCCTTTTTAATGGTACCCGATAGAAAACCGTTGGCTAAACATTCTCTTGCAAATACACCTATTCGCATAGCCGATAATTCTTCGATCAATTGTTGTGATTCCCTGTTCATCAAACTTAAAACCACCTGAACGACATCGATTTTATCTTCTTTTGCCCATTGCCGTGCCATATTTTCAGTTTGATGGAACATGGAAATGGAATGCCCGATGAACCGTACTTTCCCTTGTTTTTTCACTTGCTCGATACCTTCCCAGACATCATCATCGATTTCATCCGGGGAGAAAGGTGAGTGAAAGAAAAGCACATCGATATAATCTGTCTGCAAACGCCTTAGGCTTTCTTCAACCGAATCGATAATGCGCGATCTGTAAAATTGTGGGCCCCCGTTCCCAATGCTCGGGTTTCTTCCGAACTTTGACGAGATGTACACCTTATCCCTTTTGCCCTTTAATGCTTTTCCCAGGACGATCTCGGCAACGCCGTCTTGTTGTGCCGTGCCGTACTGAGGTGCGGTATCGTATAGGTTGACACCCATGTCGATACCCGCATGAATCGTGGCAATGCCATTTTTTTCGGTCACGCCGCCGTACACCTTATTCCCAAAGGCCCAGGTCCCCAAGCCTATCTCACTCACTTTCAATCCCGTACGTCCCAATAATCGCTGTTTCATTTTAAATATATTTTTCTACTAAGACTTCCAGTTTTTTAGAGGTATTCACAACAAATGTATTTGCGATTTTCTTTCCATGCCCCGCACTTGATGGTCTGGGGTCCTTTCCTGATACGGCGTCGCGTTCCAAGGTGATTTCCCTGTTCTTCGGCAGGCTATCCATGTTCACTGTTCCAGCTTCGTAAAATAGCTGTATAGAGGTTTCACCCAATGCGGAATGATTGGCCACCAATAGCTCATCTGGAAGGATATCGAACTCCGCCAATGCCCAGAAATGGATGTCATTGTGTTTTCGGTTGGATTTTTCGGCTACATCTTTTAGGATTTGAAGATGCGGTTGCCCTGCATGGCCTGATAGTATTACGATAATCTTGAATTCTTGTGCTGCTAATTGTTCCAGATATTCTTCACAGATATCCCGTATCAATTTTTCGGAGAACTCTATGGAATGTTTTGGGAAATCGACACCGGGGTACGACTTTATCAGGTTTGCCGCCATACTTATGGGCGGAAAGACCAGTCCGCCACACACCTTGGCCAGATCGATGCACAGGTGATGCGCCTTGTGGGTATCCAGGCCGGTTGGATTGTGATTCCCATGGTATTCCAGCGCACCCCAAGGTAAATAGGCAATTGGTCTATTCTCCAATATGGCCTCGATGTCTACGGGTAGCATTCTATCATAGTGGCCCCAATTGTTCTTTTCCTGCATTAATCGCGATCTTTATGGTAAATCAAGGGGTTTTGTTCTTCATTGTCCAAGACATCCCCAATTTTCAAAGTGTTGAAATACGCATCTGGTAGTACGTTTTGTTTCCCGTTAAAAACCGATCCATCAGGCATATAGGCACAGGTCATCGCTTTTCTTGTGCTTGGGGTCATGTTGACGCCTGCCGCATGAATGGTCAGGCCATTATGAAAAGAACAGCTACCTGCTTTTATCACCGAGGGCACAGGTTCTTTTGTGCCATATTTCGGATACAAATTGAATAGATCACCCATGTTGGCACCAATGCCAGGTTCGATGAATTCAGTATCATGGTTAGATCCCGGCATAAAATACATACAGCCATTCTGCAAGGTAACATCTTCCAAGGCTACCCAAATGCTCAAGGCCTCCCTATGGCTGAATGACCAAAAGGGTGTATCTAGATGCCACGCAGTTGGGTTGCCCCAAGGTTGTTTTACCAACGATTGGTCGTGCCATATACGTATGCCATCGACCTGGGCCAGTTCGGCTGCCATTTTACCTAGACGTTTATCCAACATCAATTTCTTCACATCCCCATTGGTCATCCAAAGGTTGATGATCTGGTCGAAAACCTTGCCAAAATATTCGGCATCCTTGTTTATGCCGTCCGAATCCCCGGTCTTGACATCTGAGTGGGGGAATTTTCTTCCTTGTCTTTCGGCTACCGCTGCATCAATGGTCTCTTGCCAAGACCGTACTTCGTCACTGGATAGGAAATCATCCATTATTAAAAAGCCATCCCTGCGATAGCTTGCTATTTCCTTGGATGTTAATTGGTGTCTCATAGGTCTATTTTGTTTGCAGTTTATAAAGTTCCTGATAGCACTTTACATTTGAACTGTAACAATACTAGCTTTTTAATGGCTTTGTCCCATCCTGTACTGTCCTGTTTGGCCTGCCACAAAACAGTCCTGTCTTTTCACAGGGAGTCCCGGTCTATGAAGTCGAAAGGGTTTTTTATTTTGCCCATTTTTGAATTAAGGATCATATGGGCCGCAGTTTCCCCCATTTTATCAAAGGCGGTAGATATTACGGTAATGCCCAGTAGTTCCTTCAAAGGGGTATCGTTGTATGATATAACCCCTATATCCTTGCCGGTCTCCAGATTGTTCTCACGTATCTGCTTGACCAGACTGACCAAATCTGTTTCCTCTATTATAATAAATAGATCACCTTTTTTTAAGATCATATCATCATAGACCTCGTCTAGGACCTCGAAATCCAGCCCATACTCGACACAGAATTTCCTAAACCCGAATACGATCCGTTTCGGGTAAGGGTATTCGGCCTTTTCAGGATAAACCAATAGTAGTTTCTTGTAACCCACTATTTTATCCATCCCTTTTTTTAAGGCGTTGTAAATATCATTTTCAAAATCCTGATAGATCTCACCATAATCACCGGTAAGCCCTATTAGGTTATTATCCATGATTATCAATTTTTTCTTGGGAATCAGATCGATTCCCTTGATGACGGCATCTGAATAACTCTTGTGTTTCAATTGGTCCGATTTAAAATGGGGCATAACAAGATAGTAGTCATAAGCACCGTGACTTTTCTCCAAAAGATTTAAGAACAACGATTCGTTGCAATGGTATATAAAGAGGTCCGTATGGGCATTACCACCGATATTATTGATAAAAGAGTTATATATCTTCATTTTATACGCACTCATTTTATTCGTAAGAAAAAGCACGTTGATCTTACCTATTAATTGCGTACGTGAAACAAAATACCCTTTTCCCCTTATTGAAGTGATTATTTTTCTTTTCTTTAAAATCTTATATGCCTTTTCCACGGTATCCCTTGAAAGCAGGAATTCTTCACTAAATAGGTTGATCGAGGGTAACTGCTCGTCCATTTTTATGGCACCGGAAGCAATGCCCTCAATAATGGAATCCACTATTTGCCTATATTTAGGTTTTCTTGACCTTTCGTCAACAGCTATGTTCCTGAATGTTTTCATCAAATGGTCTAGTCACTTTCCGAATGGATCGGAACCCAACCCATCCAAGGATATTCAAGTCTAAGTTATTGATTACGATTTATATTTTGTTGAAAAACACAATGAATTTTTCAAACATGTTCAGATGGATCGTTTAAGCATGGTTTTTCGAATACCAGTATAGTACAGGATGCTATTTCAATAGGTATCCAATAGATTAGCTAATCATTGAGTATTAATAATTAATTAAGTTCGGTACATGATTCAAGTAACTGGGAGGTTAAAACACGTTGATTATTTGTGGGACAAAAAAAAAGCGGACGATTTAGGGGATGACCAAGTAGCCTTGTTCCTTTATAGGTCCAATATATTGGGGGCGGATCTTAGGATAACAAATTATGGGGGAGGCAATACCAGTTGCAAGACTATCGAGAAAGACCCTTTGACGAATCAAGAGGTTGAGGTCATGTGGATAAAAGGTTCGGGAGGGGATATAGGCACTTTGACAAAATCAGGGATTGCCGGACTCTATACGGAAAGGTTGCGAAACTTGAAAAACGTATATGGTGGTTTAGAGGATGAAGACCGTATGGTCGGCCTTTTCGATCATTGTATTTATGACCTGGACAGTAAAGCGCCATCAATCGATACACCCTTGCACGGGCTGCTTCCGTTTAAACACATAGACCATTTGCATCCCGATGCCCTTATTGCGATAGCAGCGGCAAAGGATGATGAGAAGGTGACCAAGGAGATCTGGGGCGATACCATGGGTTGGGTGCCTTGGCAGCGACCTGGTTTCGATCTAGGGCTTCAATTGGAAAAATGCCTGAACGACAATCCTGGGATACGGGGAATCGTTCTAGGTAGCCACGGACTTTTTACTTGGGGCGATACTTCCTATGAATGCTATAAGAACAGCTTAGAGGTCATAGAGATGGCTTCTGGGTTCATAGAAAATAGAATAAAGGAAAATGGAAGTGTGTTTGGAGGGCAAAAAACAGAAAGCCTTCCCAAGGAAGAACGTCTTGACATAGCTGCCCAGCTCATGCCGATGTTAAGAGGCCTTTGTTCTTCGGAGAATAGAATGATAGGGCATTTCAATGATAGTGATGTTGTACTTGAATATATCAACAGTACCGATTTGGAACGGTTGGCACCCATGGGGACCTCATGCCCCGATCATTTCCTAAGAACGAAAATCCAGCCTTTGGTATTACGATTGGATACCAACGATGCCCTTTCCGATACGGAAAACGTCCTTAACAAGTTAAAGCCTGCTTTTGAACAATATAGGAAGGAGTACCAAGCCTATTACGACAAGCATAAGCGGGATAACAGTCCGGCTGTAAGGGATGCGAATCCGGTTATTATAATATATCCCGGGGTGGGGATGTTCAGCTTTGCCAAGAACAAACAGACTGCACGTGTCGCCAACGAATTTTATGTGAATGCCATTAACGTGATGCGTGGCGCGGAGGCTATCTCTGAATATACCTCATTGCCAAGACAGGAGGCCTTCGATATTGAATATTGGTTGCTGGAAGAGGCTAAATTGCAGCGTATGCCCAAAGAGAAGCCTTTGTCAGGAAAGGTGGCCTTGGTCACAGGGGCCGGTGGCGGGATCGGTAAGGCGATTGCGGATAAATTGGCAGGGGAAGGCGCGAATGTTGTGTTGGTCGATATTGTCGGGGATAGACTAGAGGAAGGCTTAAGGACATTCGGAAGGGATGTGGCCTGCCATGTCGTTTGCGATGTGACCAAAAGCGATTCTATCGCCGGGGCCTATAAAAAAGCCTGTTTGGAATTTGGTGGGGTGGATATCGTGGTACACAGTGCAGGCCTGGCCATTTCGAAACCTCTCGAAGAGACAACCGGGAAAGATTGGGATGTTCTACAGAACGTACTTGTCAAGGGTCAATTTGAACTGGCCAAGCAGTCCGTTCACATCATGCGAAAACAAGGCCTTGGAGGGGACTTTATAAGTATTGCCAGTAAGAACGGATTGGTCTCGGGACCAAATAATGTGGGTTATGGAACTTCAAAGGCGGCACAGCAGCATATGGTCCGTTTATTGGCGGCAGAATTGGGTGGCGATAAAATACGTGTGAATACCGTGAACCCCGATGGGGTTATCGTTGGAAGTAAAATATGGGAAGGTGACTGGGCCGAAGGTCGTGCCAAGGCATATGGGATTACCGTCGATGAACTTCCGTTACATTATGCCAAGCGGAATCTTTTAAATGAGATCATCTATCCCGAGGATATTGCCAATGGGGTTTTCGCCTGTGTGGGTATCTTGGATAAAACCACGGGGAATATTATCAATGTCGATGGCGGTATGGCCAACGCATTTGTACGATAGGTCATTATGGGTTAGTTTTATCATACGAATACTTCAATAAACCACATGAGAATAGATAAAGGTCAACTTAATGAAATCAACCAAAAAGATATGGCTGAACATACCGCTCGTTTTGATTTTCTATCGAATGGTCTGATGAAAAAAGGCCATGGGGTCGAACCTATCCTTGATAAATTGTCGAATTTTCAGGTAGCGATACCCAGTTGGGCATTAGGGGCAGGGGGTACGCGGTTCGGCCGTTTCGGGTTCCAGGGGGAGCCTTCAAGCTTGGAACAGAAAATAGACGATGTGGGAATGCTGCATGCCCTTACGCAAACCGCAGGGGCCATTTCGTTGCACATCCCTTGGGACGTTCCAAAGGACTATGAGGGAATCAAGGGTCTGGCAGCCTCCCATAACCTGGTTTTTGACGCGGTCAACTCCAATACTTTCCAAGATCAAGGGAACGCCAAGGAAAGTTACAGGTTCGGGTCGCTGAGCAATATGGGGAAGGCAGTCCGCGAACAGGCTATTGAGCACAATATCAATGTGATAAAAATCGGGGAAAAGCTAGGTTCCAAAAGTTTGACCGTTTGGTTGGCCGATGGGGCCAGTTTTCCCGGGCAGACCAATTTCCAGACTGCACTACGGAATACCCAGGATAGTTTAAAGGATATTTACAGGGCCTTGCCGGATGAATGGAAACTTTTTATCGAGTACAAGCCTTATGAGCCTAATTTTTATAGTACGGTAATCCAAGATTGGGGCACTTCCCTTATGCTGGCGAACGAGTGTGGCGAAAAAGCATATACCCTGGTGGATCTAGGGCACCATCTGCCCAATACCAATATCGAACAAATCGTCTCGACCTTGATGTTAAAAGGGAAATTGGGTGGTTTTCATTTTAATGACAGTAAATATGGCGATGACGATCTAACGGTTGGGAGTGTAAGGCCATATTCGCTATTTCTGATTTTCAATGCCCTGGTCTATGGAATGGAAAACAATCCGCAGAACCCTTATCCAGCATGGATGATCGATGCCAGCCATAATATCAAGGATCCGTTGGAGGATCTAATACAATCTTTGGAGGCAATACAGGAGGCTTATGCAAAAGCGCTACTGGTAGACCAAAGATTATTGACCGAAGCGCAACAGGATCACGATGTGGCCAAATGCCAGGAAATCCTCCAAGATGCCTATAGGACCGATGTAAGGCCGCTACTTGAAAAAGCCAGGTTAGATCGGGGTGGGGCGGTAGACCCCATCAACGCATATCGTTCCTTGAAGGTCAGGGAGAACCTGATAAGGGAAAGAGGAGCCGATTCCGTAGCATCCGGACTATAACCATACCGCAATGAGAACCAAGGTAACCGCTATATTTGACATTGGTAGGACGAACAAAAAGTTTTTCCTTTTTGATTCCAGTTTCCGAGAGGTGTACCGTGAGTATATTCGTTTTGACGAAATCTCGGACGAGGATGGTCACCCTACTGAAAACCTTGAAGCCCTGGGGAATTGGGCAAAGGAGGTTTTTGACAGAATGCTCGATTCCCCGAAATATGAAATAACATCCTTGAATTTTTCATGTTACGGGGCAAGTTTGGTGCATATGGACGAAAGTGGGAAGGTGCTTGCCCCACTTTACGATTATATGAAGCCTTTAGATGAAAAGGTTTGTGATGCCTTTTATGGTACATATGGCCCCGAGAATGAACTTTCGAGAATAACAGGGTCTCCCAAAATGGGTATGTTGAATACGGGCATGCAACTGTACTGGCTCAAATATGCCAAGCCGGAAGTGTTTGGAAAAATAAAGTATTCGCTACATCTTCCGCAATACCTCAGTTACCTATTTACAGGTGTTCCAGTAAGTGAATACACGAGCATCGGTTGCCACACAATGCTTTGGGACTATGGGAAGAACGACTACCATACATGGGTGTATAAAGAAGGGGTACATGAAAAATTGCCGCCCATTGCCTCTTCCATGGGTACGGTTCCCATAAACCACAAGGGCAAGATCATTAAAGTGGGGGTGGGTGTTCATGACAGCTCTTCTGCGTTGGTGCCTTATATCCGAAGTGTTTCGAAACCATTTTTGTTGGTGTCCACTGGTACATGGAGTATTTCCATCAACCCTTTTGGCAAAGACATGTTGACATTGGGGGATGTTGGGAATGATATCCTTTTTAATATGCGAATCGACGGAAGCCCGGTAAAAGTTTCGAGATTATTCCTTGGGAACGAATATAAAATCCAAGTAAAGGCCCTGTCCAATCACTTTAATGTCCCTGAAGACTACCATAAGGAGGTTAAATTCGATCAAGATGTTTTTTTTAAAATCAAAAAGGACTTTGTTCCCATGTTCAAATGGTCGAGTATTACTTCTGCGGACATGCCAAAGGAGACCAAGATCCCTTATGAAGGATTTGTGCAGGCCTACCACCAGTTGATGCTGGAATTGGTTTTATTGCAAGAGGGAAGTATACGGTCCGCTATTGGCAATGAAAAGATCGGGAGACTTTATGTAGAAGGTGGGTTTAGCGATAATGAAGTCTACATTCAACTCCTCTCCCAATATATGGGAGACATGAAACTCAGTACCACGGACTCTTCCTTGGGTTCGGCTTTGGGTGCTGCCATGGTTATTTCCGACTTAACCTTGGGGCCAGGGTTCTTGAGGAAAAACTATGCATTAAAAGAGATACGGCCCCTTAATGTTCAAATAAACCATTCATATGATCAAGGAATTCAATTCTGATTACCCTTCTGTGGACGACCTGAGGAGCAAGGCCAAACGTCGCATACCTAGATTCGCCTTTGAATATTTAGATGGAGGCTGTAATGAGGACGTAAGTATTGCCCGTAACATTACAGAAATACGTGAGGTACAGTTGCGTCCTAGGTATTTAAGGAATAAAGGTGTTGGTTCAATAAGGACCAAGGTCCTGGGTATGGAATTCGATGCGCCTTTTGGTATTGCCCCTGTTGGCCTTCAAGGCCTGATCTGGCCCAACTCCCCTGAGATTCTCGCAAAAGCGGCATATAGGCACAACATCCCATTTATACTCAGTACGGTCACGACAATGGATATTGAGCGCGCAAGTGAATTGACCGGGGGCAATGCATGGTTTCAGTTGTATAATCCCCAGGAAGATGCATTGAGGGATGATATCATCGATCGTTCGGAAGCCGCCGGATGCCCTGTCTTGGTATTGCTTTGTGATGTGCCCACCTTTGGTTACCGGCCCCGGGATATACGAAATGGCCTGGCCTTGCCACCAAAGATGTCGATTGCCAATATTCTACAGATCCTGGGCAGACCCACTTGGGCCCTTAATACATTAAGGCATGGCCGACCCACTTTTGAAACCTTAAGGCCATATACCCCTGACGGACTTAATTTAAAGCAATTGGGGCAGTTTATGGATAAGACTTTTTCGGGTCGCTTGAACGAGGAACGGATAAAACCGATCCGTGATAAATGGAAAGGGAAATTGGTGCTTAAAGGAGTTGCCTCGGAGCAAGACACCCAAGATGCCATACGCATGGGGTTTGACGGTATCATTGTCTCTAATCATGGGGGCAGACAGTTGGATGCCGCCCAATCCGCCATTGGTTCCCTTTCCGGGATAGCAGCTAAATATGGTGACCAAATAGAGATAATGATGGACAGTGGCCTTCGGTCAGGTCCTGATATTGCAAGAACTATGGCCAGTGGGGCCAAGTTCACCTTCATGGGTAGGTCTTTTTTGTATGGTTGTGGGGCTTTGGGCAATAAAGGTGGTAACCATACCATATCGATGTTGAAAACACAGTTCAAACAGGTTATGGACCAATTGTGCTGTGAACGTGTGGAAGACCTGCCGAAGCACCTCATCCCGCCAACATCTACAACCCATTTAAAATAGGATACATGCCCTTGGGGGGGAACCACGGCCAGATTGCTGTCCAGCCACAGGGTGCAAAAAAAAGGGTTTGATTTCCCGGGGCTTGACCCAAGATAATAAAGGTTTTTTCGAAAGTAGACCTTGTGCCCTTTTGGGCCGGGGTTGTTGATTGTGGCCAATTAGACCCTATGGATAACCCGTAATATCAAGGAATTCGACAATACTTATGGTTTAGTCCAACAATTCGGGGTTATTAAGGATCAATTCTATTTTCTTTATAATCACGGTAATTTGGTCCATCTGTATTTCTATGTTCTTAAAATAGAGGCTAATGTCCCTATTGACCCAGCTTTCAGAGATAACCCTTGCACCCAGACTGATCCTTAGGACGGCACTTTCAATATTGTTCCCGTATTTTACACTGACAGCCTGTCCTATATGGCATTTTTGGCCAGCAAGCCTAATGGTCTCCAAGGAAGAATCCTTAAATCGATCGGAGAGGTCGGAGTTCAATAATGTATAGAGCTTTTTCACCTTGTCGATAGGCAATGCCCCATTGTCCTTAAGGATAAAGAATGGGAAGATGGTACGTATGTTCCTGATCCCGAATTCCTTACTGTCATAGTGGTTCGTTCTTGTTCCGTCACCATAGATTGGCTCTAGGAAAGAGGCCTCTTTTATCGAATCCTCGACAAAGTCACAAAACATCTCAATACCCATATTCCTATATAGGATCGGTGTCTTGTAGTACCTGTCCATTTCAACTATGGCCGCGTTCCAACGCATATAGGAACCGCAATTATAACCATTGGGCAGGTCATTTGTACAGAGCCATGAAGTTGGCCAATCGGAACGATTGTAATACTTGGTCAGGCCTTTCGGCAGCTTGTTCTCTATGGATTGGAGCGATTCGTCAACACTTTTGGGTAGGAGTAGGGCACCTGAATAAGGAGGGCCGGTAAAGTATTTGCTTCCTGTTATGGTGACAATGTAGCCCTTGTTCAAATAGTTCCCAATGTCCTTCGGGTCTAGCCTGAGTTGTGATCCGTCCACGATTATCTGCATTGACAGCTTGTCGAGGGAGTCCAGTTTTCGAATAAGCCCGTTACTAGGGGACTGATAGCCTAATTTCGATTGGTCCATAATGTGCAACACTATATGTCTACCCAGTCCATTGGTCTTGGAAACGGCATTGAATACTTCCCTGTCCAATTGATCGGTCGATTTTAATGTGCCGTTTTCATCCTTAAAAGGAATTTTGATCAGCTCAACATCCTTAAAGCCCTCTATCTTTCCACCTTTCTTAATGGGGTGGTTCAGGGCCGTGGTGTTTTCAAAATGGCATCCCTTCAATGCCTCGGGCACACCACTACCGGTTTCATCGGAAGCCACTAGGATATGGGTAATGTCTTTCTTGGCGACAATTTGGGTGATGGCCGCTATTTGAAGGGCGGAATCGGTACCTGATGGGGAGAAAACAATCTCACACCCATTATGTAATTTGAATATTTTCCTAAGATTGTTCTTTAATAGTTCGGAAAACTCCATGGTGGTTTTTTCAAAACCATTTTTTAGACTGTTCCTAATGAGGATGCTCCTGACCTTGTCCGTTTTGTCAAAAGCGAAATTGGATACACTCGTTGCGGTCGAAGAGGCAAAGGTAAATGCTTCGGGTCTGGGGAACGGTCGGCAACCGTATTTGTTCAGCAGGTCTATTTCGTCAATGTTCAATCGAAGGTCGCCGCCTGCCATCAATAAATACTCGGTAGGTCTCGCCAGATTCCCGACAATGGGTTTCCAGGATTCCTTGAATACCTTGTTCGTGTTCTTTAATCCATGAAAGGCCTGTAGGCCTTCATACTCCGATAATGTTTCTGTATCCGGTTTTACGTCCCCCTTGATCAAGTCAATCAAAAAATAATCAAGGGACTTTAGTTTTTCCTTGTCGTTTTTGGGCAATAGCCTGTAAAATATACGGGTTACCTCAAGTGCCGCCACATCACATAGGGCAGTATCCTGTTTGTTGCTGCCCAAGGCCTTGTACCAAAGTTGCCATTCGATACCGTATCGTAAATAAACCAAGGCCAAAACAGGTTCCTCTAAAAATGACGAACCAATGATGATCGATTTATTGGGTGTGATCTTAAATATATCGGGCTTACTGTTAGAGGTGATGATGTTGATATTGTTTATCTTCGGTACGGTGTTGAACCTTTTTAAGATCCGAACCAGATAATTCACATTCTCTTTTTCAAATAAACTTGTTCTCTTATATTGGTTTTCAATAAGCGTGTTATTTGTCATAGGTGTTTTAATTTAAAATATTCATCGGAACAAAGTCCACAAGTGAGGTGTTTCCCGAACCATTTGGATTTGGCGTTTGTTATTGCCAAGCTTTGAAAAGAGTATCCTTGTGGCAATTAGGGGGAGTGTTCATTCAACATAACAACCATTTATATATGAATAGTATTGTTCTCAATTATTAAAGACCTGACTTTTAGGGGTCTCGCCATGTTCGGACGATTAGGTGATTCAGTGGCAAATATCCCAAATTACCCATAAAAGGCCTGCCACTACATCGCCGGCATCTGTTTTAGGGGCGTAATGTATGAAAATTGTGGTAAAATCACACAAGGAAAATAACCACAAAGGGGAAATTCCCGGATAATTTCTTTTACCCCAATCGAATAGCATGGTATAAATATATTCAAAAGAAGGGGATTTTGGTATTGGTCTTTTGGAGAGTGCTGAAAAAACAAGGGTCTTTGGGGCTTGCTTGTTGCAGACCAGTACTGGTCTGCAGGAGGACTAGGGTGTTGTGGACAAAGGCGATCATCCTCCCCCTGCTTTCGAAGGCCATAGCGATACTCCCAACGGTCAGGATCATGGTTGGGTCGTGGCATATTGGAGGGCTTGCTATTTGTTTACGCTGATTATTACCGCTTCACAACTTTTTAAATCGGAATTCAGGATAATGTCCTCCGAGGTCGTTCCGTCGGTGATCTCGATCGAAACGGTATTGGGCGCATATTTCCCTAGGTTATGGGCATAGAGGAACAGGTCGTTTTTCTTATTGGGGTCCAAGGTGATCTCGATCTGCTTTTTGGAATAGGTCAATAGGTGCTTTGAGATAATGGTCAATCCATTAAGATAGACGGAAACGATGTCGCCATCCTGTCTCCCATGGTCCCATATTTTGATCTTGACTTTCTCGTTTTTGAATGACAGTTCCTTTACATAGGTGATGTTCCGACCGTCGAACTCCATTCTTTTAGGGGCTTCAACAGTTTTTTCCTTTTTTTGTCTTTCGTTTGTTTTGGGTTTTTCCGATTTCTTGGCCTTTTTTGTCTTGGCCGCGGTATTGGTCTTTGGTCTGTTCAGCTTGTACTGTTCCTTTCTGGCATCCGATTCTTTGTTCTTGATCGAAAAATATGGGGTTGATACCTTGGCAATATGGAACTTGTCATCGGGGAACATCTCAATACCCACTACTTGGTAATTGTCCCCGGAGCCAATGTTCTTGGCCAAGATGATGCCATCCGCATTCCCTGTGTTCTTAAAGGTTCCCAGTTCCTGTACCACCGTATTGTTCTTGGCAAGAAAGAAACGGATCGATTTGGTCGTGTCGATATCCTTGGTGTTCCATTCGAGTGCCACTGGCCCAGGTATGGTCCACATACTATTGCTGTTCGGCGAGGTGATGTAGATGGCCGATTTCGGGACAACTGTTTTTTCGGTTTTCCCTAGGCTGTTTGTGGCACTAAGGGGATTGTGGGAATCCGTAAAATCTTTAAGGTTCGATGTGAAACCCAAGTCATGGCCATATGTCAATTGGCATAACAGAAAAATACTAAAAACAAAAATAGTCCGCATAACGATAATCCAGTTCGATTGGCAGCCATCAAGACACAAAGGTTATGCCAATCCCTCCCTAAGAACAACGAAGATACGCTATAAATATTTGGTGTTCCTGTTATTTGTATACATGTATTATGGGTATCATCGATTTCTTTGTAGATTTAAGCATGATATTTTTTGGATACTTGTTAAAATATTGGAATGCAGAAAAACGAACTAATCGCGTGTCATCAAAGAATAGCCCCTTTCATCCATAGGACTCCGGTATTTACCTCCCGTTTATTGAATGGGATTGCAGGGGCCAAAATTTTCTTTAAGTGTGAGAATTTCCAGAGAATGGGAGCCTATAAAATTCGGGGAGCTACGAACGCTATCCTACAATTGACCAGGGAACAAAGGGCGAGAGGGGTGGTCACCCATTCCTCGGGCAATTTCGCACAGGCTTTGTCATTGGCCGCCGAGAGCCTGGATGTAAAGGCTTATATCGTTATGCCATCTTCCGCCCCCCAAGTAAAGAAAGATGCCGTTAAGGGTTATGGTGGGGCGATTGTAGGATGTGAACCCACCTTGGTGGCAAGGAATGCCATGGCCAAGGAGATCCAATCCGGGACGGGGGCGGTTTTCATCCATCCCTCCAACGATATGGATGTGATCATTGGTCAAGGTACCGCTTGTATGGAGTTGTTGGAGGAACACCCAAGGCTCGATGCTGTAGTCGTGCCGGTCGGGGGTGGTGGACTCATTCCCGGTACCGGACTTGCGGCCCATTATCTTGGGGGTGGTTGCAAAGTGGTCGGTGCGGAACCTTTTGAGGTTGATGATGCATATCGTTCCCTGAAAAGTGGGGAAATAGAATCGAATGCTACTACGGATACCATTGCGGACGGACTCAAAACCGAATTGGGGGATAAGACTTTCCCATTGATCCAAAAATATGTGGATCGTATTGTTCGGGTGTCCGAAGAGGATATCGTTACGGCCATGAAATTGGTGTGGGAGCGTATGAAGATCATTATTGAACCTTCCAGTGCGGTCGCCTTTGCGGCAGTATTGCGAGAAAAGGACCGTTTTAAGGGCAAAAAAGTCGGAGTCGTTATCTCTGGGGGGAATGTGGACCTCGGAAACCTTCCGTTCTAGTCGAAGGGTGGCCAAAAAAGGTTTAGCCCTCCAAGACTTGCCCCGAAATGATTTTTTTGGGAAGTATGCCCATACCCTTGGGGCAAGGTTGTTGTTTCGGATGAATGTCTGGGCAACCCCTTAATTGTATCGCTGCCGGCCTTGGTGTGGTTTAGTCCATAAGATTCGTTTTTTGATTGGGACGTATCTTGGTTTTAGGAACTTATTTTCAAGGAAAATAGCGAAAATAGTGGTATTTTGGCAGATGGATTTTTTTGTATACACTATTTGTGGAACCTGAACTGACGTTATAGTTATGAAAAGATTTAAGGCACTGGATGTTTTTCGGGGGTTGACCATTTGTTTAATGATTATCGTGAATACTCCGGGAGATTATGATTTTACCTTTTCACCGTTACTACATGCCAAATGGCACGGATTTACACCTACCGATTTGGTTTTCCCTTCCTTCCTCTTTGCAGTGGGCAATGCCTTTGCCTTTGTAAAGACACGTTGGGGCGATAAGCCCTTGTCCGAGGTCTTTGGGAAAATATTAAAACGTACCCTTATTATTTTCACACTAGGGTATCTCATGTATTGGATTCCGTTCATGTCATGGACGGATACCGGTGACCTTGCAATGGTTCCTTTTAGTGAAACCAGGATATTGGGGGTATTGCAACGAATAGCACTATGTTATTTCATAGGGGCCATCATGATCTATTACTTAACGAACCGTCAACTTTTAATAGGCTCTGGAATCCTATTGTTGGGATATTGGTTGTTGCTCTACGCCTTTGGCGATTATACCCTGGAAGGTAATTTCGTTAGGATAATGGACCAATATATTTTTGGCGACAGTCATCTGTATACAGGCGATGGTATTCCTTTTGATCCAGAAGGGCTTTTAAGTACCTTGCCGGCAATTTGCAATGTAATAGCAGGGTATTTGGTGGGGAAATATGTTATTGATGGTGGGGTCGATTTTAAAAAGCTCTCTAAAATGCTCATGGTCGGTGTCGGCTTATTGGTCGTGGCGTATTTTTGGAACCTAAGTTTTCCGGTCAACAAAAAATTATGGACAAGTTCTTTCGTAGTCCTTACCACAGGCATGGATATCATATTGATTTCAGTGTTGGTCTATTGGATAGACATGGCTAAAAGACCCATGAACTTCAAATTCTTTGAGATTTTCGGGAAGAACCCACTGTTCATATACCTGCTTTCCGAATACTTGGCTATAGGAATGTATTTTGTCAGGGTAGATGGTGAGCAGTCCCTGTTCAACTATATTTATGAAAAAGGGTTTAGTTGGATCGGCCACTACTTTGGGTCGTTTGCTTTTGCCTTGGTCTTTATGTTGTTGTGTTGGTCCGTTGGGTGGTGGTTGGACAAGAGGAAAATATACATCAAGGTGTAGTCTTGGCATATCAAAAAAACAGGAAACCCTGTCTTAGCCATGCCATATAGGGGCGGCCTATAATGGGTCATTTTATCAACTGTTATAATTCTGAATGTGTTTGGATTTACTGTAATTCTAGTGTTTTTTTCAAAGTTTGGTATATAATTCGTTTAAACTTTTTCGGCTTGCTAAAAAATTGCCGTTTTCCCAATTATTTCCAACATCAATGTTTCAATTTCTGCATTTGAAAATTTAGTTTTCAGTTTTTTATTAATTCGGTCATAAACTAATTCGGTGTAGCAAATGTTGCTTGAAATCTTGGTTTTATCGATATTCATTTCTGTCGATTCTAATCTTACCGAGTTTTGGTTTGCCAGGCCATTGGAATCCATACCCAAAGGGGCGGGACACGTAGCGACTTTGGTCGGCGATAGCTGAATTGACCCCAACGGTCTGGTATAAGAATAGTAGCGGATTTCTACTCACTGTCTTTTCAGTTTAGCACCGACCTTTGTTTTATGTTCATAATTTCGTTTTAGTGATTAAACCGCTATTGCTTGTACACAATGTTGGCAGTAGTCATTTTTCACTACCTTTTATCACAACAAAACTTCCTTTCCCGAATCCTTTGACAGGTTTTTCTACTTTTCGGGACTCCATTTTAAAGGGCCAAAACAAACATATTCCGAAAAAGCGTATTTTAGTCGGACACTAATGAAATTAAATAACAAATAAAATGAAAGTTCTAATAATCTTTAATCGTGAACCTTATGACAACACGGACGTAACATGGAATGGGCTTAGACTTGCAGAAACATTAAGAGCAGGAGGTCAAGAAGTACGCATATTTTTAATGAATGATTCTGTTGATATGGCAAGGGATGTCTGTAAAGCACCAGAGGGATATGATCAAGATTTATCACAAATGCTCAAAAATTTAATATCTAACGGAGTCCAGGTGAAAGTTTGTGGTACTTGTATGTCTCGTTGTGGAATTTATAAAAATCATCCATATTTTGAAGGAGCTGAAAAATCGACAATGAAAGCATTATCAGAGTGGGTTGTTGATAGTGATAAGGTTTTAACATTTTAAAATTACAAATAATCCATTTGACACATATTCACCTGAAAGAACTGGATTAAACTTTTTTTGGATCGAAAGCAGGGGTTGCATGGATTTGTATTGTGAAACATAGGTCGACCAAGACAACCCTTTATGTACTTTGTACTAGACAAAGATATGATAGAAGGTTCGATTGTAGTGCGCCTTCCTTGCCCGGGCCGGGGTTTTGCCCCTACCGTTTGCTTGTCGGGGATTGTCGACGCGATCTTATACAAGCTGAAGACCGGCGTGTATTACCGCAGATGGTGCCTTTCGGGAACTTGACGGGCACAAGGGGGATATTGACCTTTCAAGTGTGGACTTGGACGGCAGCCACGCCCCTGCCATCAGGGGCGGCGGACAGGTCGGGGATCAAGTCAGTAAGAAACGTAGGACGGCCAGCCCCTTATCTGACCGATAGGGACGGATATCTTTACAAGGAACCATACGATGAAAGGTATATGGTCGAACGGGCCAATGCATGGATGGGCAGTTGCCGTTCACTGCCCGACAGGTTCGATACCACTGCATCTGAAATGAATGAAGGTTGGATTCTATCGATCTTGAATGGTTCAAAAAAGCCTGTCCGACCCAATCGCCAAACGGTCTTGACCAACTTAAACGATATTTTACCGACTTATAGGCGTTTTAACAAAATGTACCCTACTGCCGATAGTGTTTTCCCCTAAAATCATCTGGTATATAGCTAAACCATAGCCACCCACATTCTGAAAATATGTCAGGACTATACCCCTTTAACCAAAAACATTATTATCTTGGTCTTTTAACCAATGACAGGATAATGTTTTCAAAGGCATGTGAATACGGTTTAAGGGCTACAACTTACATATCTATGCGATCACTTGAGGGAAGAAGGGTAAGCCTAAAGGAAATCGCCGAGAATATCGATTCCCCTATAGCTTTTACTGCCAAGGTATTACAGGTTCTATCCAAAAAAAATATTATTGAATCCGTAAAAGGAATCCATGGGGGGTTTGAAATAACCAGAACACAAATGGATAAATTGAAACTAAGTGATGTTGTAAATGCTATTGATGGGAACACGATATATGAAGGTTGCGGATTGGGCCTGAAAAAATGCAGTGCCGACAAACCTTGCCCGGTACATGATAGGTTCGTGGATATACGTAATGGCTTAAGGGAAATGCTCGAAAACACAAGTTTATATGAGATGACCGATGGTCTTGAAATGGGCGCAACCTTTTTGAAACACTAAAAAACATCCTGTTTTGGGATAAGGGGGAAGACATCGGAATAGACCAAAGAATACCGGGAACAGCTATCATCATTGTATTTCTGCTGAATGTCAAAATAAGGAAAATACCAGGATCATAGAAGTATTGCATAAGACCTACCTAACCTAACCCTTGGTTATGGGGAGTGCCTTTTGATTTCTACAAAAAAGGTGTTGGCAGGTAGAAAAACCACAGATGATATTGAAAGTACCCAAACGGATATCTGGGGAAAAACCCTTGTTTTACCTAATGTGGGGATTTTCAACCCATCTCTCGAAACCAACAGTGAGTGCGTGTCCATAACCAAAATGACTATACCAAGCCCTTGGGGGGTATAGACCGACACCGTTGGAAATATAGGTCATAGCGCAATATTAGGATCAATGGATCTATTCAAAAACCAGCATCACGAATTATTTAAACCAATAATGCTTTTTCATGTAAAAATATTATTTTAGCTTTGCCTAAATTATAATTTAGAAACACGAAAACATGTATTTAAGAACACTTATTGTCATTACGTTTTGCATGTCGCTTTTCCCATGCATGGAGTTAAGGTCCCAAACGGCCCAAATCGAAGGTGTAATTGCCGAAAAAGACATCCCCGTCCCCTATGCCAATGTATATATCAAAGGTACAAGTATGGGTGCATCGAGCGATGAAGATGGTTTTTATAGGATTAAAAATGTGAAACCTGGAAATTACGACCTCATGGTTTCCGTAGTGGGATACCTGCCATATTCCAAACAAATAGTGTTACATGGAAACACGACCAAAGTATTGGACATAGAACTAAAACCAAGTGCCGAACAGTTGGAGGAAATGGTGGTAACAGGAACATTAAAGGCGGTCAGCAGGTCTGAAAGCCCTGTCCCGGTCGAGACTTATACCCCGACTTTCTTAAAAAAGAACCCCACCCCAAATATATTCGAGGCCTTGCAGAACGTTAACGGGGTAAGGCCCCAGATCAATTGCAATGTGTGTAATACCGGGGACATCCATATTAATGGACTGGAAGGCCCTTACACACTGGTCCTAATCGATGGAATGCCCATAGTAAGTGGATTGGGAACCGTATATGGACTGTCGGGCATACCAAACTCATTGATACAACAAATAGAGATAGTCAAGGGACCTGCATCAAGCCTTTATGGAAGCGAGGCAGTGGGTGGCCTCATCAATATCATCACCAAAAGTACCGAGGCCGCACCAAGCCTTCTCGTAGATAGTTTTATCTCTGATTGGGGTGAATACAACCTGGATATTGGCGGTAAAATAAATTTCGGGAAGAAAGCCAGTGCCCTATTGGGGGTCAATTACTTTAATTATAATAATCCTATTGACAATAACAACGATAACTTCACCGACCTAACCCTCCAAGACCGTGTTTCCGTTTTTCAAAAATGGAGCTTTAAAAGGGACAACAACCGTATATTCTCATTGGCTGGACGTTATTTCCATGAGAATCGTTGGGGAGGCGAGATGCAATGGACCCCTGAATACAGAGGTGGTGACGAGATATACGGTGAAAGTATCTACACCAACAGATGGGAGATCCTTGGTAAATATGAACTGCCCATTGACGAGAAGGCCTTGTTTTCTTTCTCATATAACGACCATCATCAAAATTCAGTTTATGGAAACATCCCTTACATTGCGGACCAGCGTATCGGATTTGGCCAATTGACCTGGGACAAAACTATGGCATCGCACGATTTATTGTTCGGGAGTGCCATTAAATACAGCTATTACGACGACAACACACCTGCCACAGCTTCTGTGGAAGAAGTGGTAATCCCCAGCTTTTTTGTCCAAGATGAGATCTTACTTGCCAAAAAGCACTCCCTTCTTTTTGGTTTGCGGTACGATTACGATAAAAGACACGGTAATATCTATACCCCAAGAACTGCTTACCGGTGGAAGATTTCCGATAGGGATATCATTCGTTTCAATGCAGGGACAGGATTCCGTGTAGTAAACCTGTTCACAGAGGAACATGCCTCATTGACCGGGGCAAGGGAGGTGGTTATTGAAGAGGAATTGAAGCCTGAACGCTCTTTTAATATGAACCTCAATTATCTCAAAAAAATATACTCTGATAGCGGTACCTTTATTGGTCTTGACGCCTCTATATTCTATACCCGTTTCGAGAATATCATTATTCCTGATTATGATACCAATCCCAATCAGATCATTTATAGTAATTTGGAAGGGAAATCCGTTTCCAAGGGAGTAAGTGGAAATATAGACGTTGCATTTGCAAATGGATTAAAACTGGTGGTAGGTGCAACGGTTCAAGACGTCAGCACCACCGAGAACGGTATTAAAAAAGACCAAGTATTGACAGAGAAATATACCGGCACATGGAATGTCTCCTACACCTACAGGCCTTGGGATCTAAGTATCGACTATACGGGTAACATATACGGCCCCATGCGATTGCCTGTTTTAGGCCCCACCGACCCCCGAAGGGAATACTCCCCAACTTGGAGTATACAGAACATTCAGTTCACATATAAGGGCCTAGATTATTTTGAGATCTATGGTGGGGTCAAGAACTTATTGGACTGGACCCCGAATCGTGGAAACCCCTTTATCATTTCCCGCGCAGAAGATCCTTTTGACAAAAATGTAACCTTTGATCCCAATGGGAATGTCGTAGCGACCGCGGACAATCCTTATGCCCTGACTTTTGACCCATCTTATGTTTATGGCCCCAATCAGGGAATCAGAACCTTTTTCGGTCTGCGTTATCGGTTGGATAAATAAATCCTAGGTAGAATACCTGATTCTTGAAAAAAGACCAACATCATATTTGAAACGGATAACAGGTCTATATACATATTTTAGGATACCATTTTAATCGGCCCGGCCAAATGGTTGGGCCAAACCCAATGGGATTCTTTTATCAATAATGGGAAGGCCGTTCTTTGGCAGCTGTGTACAAGCTAATGTATTCAAGTGATAAAAATAGGGTAGTACCCGTATAGCCTATAATCTGTTTAAATTATCTATACTTTCCTGTCCATTAGGTTTTCACCAAATTGTTTCAACACCTCTTTCTTTTTTTTGGGGATATCCAAAATATCCAGAACCCCAAAGGCTTTTTGGGTAAAATTTTGGATTTCCGATTTCGTTAGTTTTGCTGCGCCGGTTGAAACAAAGATATCCTTTATCGTACTTATCTTATCTATGGGGTCCCGGGGCTGAATGGAATATAGGTCAAGCAACTCTTTTTCTTCCTTGGCACTACCCATCTGCATGGCCGATAGGTACAAAAAGGTCTTTTTATTCTCTATAATATCACCACCCACCTGTTTTCCAAAACTTTCCGGGTCCCCAAAAGCATCCAAATAGTCATCCTGCAATTGAAAGGCGATACCTAGGTTTTTGCCGAATTCATAAATAAGGTCCTGATCCTTTATGGAAACACCTGCCACAATCCCCCCCATTTTCATGGCTGCCGCTACCAAAACTGCCGTTTTGTATTCGATCATCCGCAAATATTCAGGAATCGTTACATCATCCCTGGTCTCAAAATCCATATCGTATTGTTGCCCCTCACAGACTTCCAAGGCAGTTTTACTGAACAACTGGGCCAGTTCACGAAAGGTCCCACTAGGGTAATTCTCAAAAAACCGATAGGCCAAGATCAACATGGCATCCCCTGACAGAATACCAGTATTGATGTCCCATTTCCCATGTACGGTCTGCTGTCCCCTGCGCAATGGGGCATCATCCATAATATCATCATGTACCAAGGAGAAATTATGGAAAATCTCTATGGCCAAAGCTGCATCCATAGCCTTTTTATAATCTGCCCCGAAAAGATCCGTGGTCATCAGGGTCAGCACAGGTCTTAGGCGTTTACCCCCAAGTCCCAAAATATAGGTTATTGGGGCATAGAGCCGTGTTGGCTCCTTGTCTATTGATTTTTGCCCTAAATAATCGAGGAATTCTTTTCGATAATGTTCTATGGAATACATGGTCGCTAATTTTCATCAAAAATACATTAAAGATCCATTCATTGCCCATCGTTTTGTTAGATGTGAATTACAGCAATGAGGTTGGTTTTTTTGAAACAACACACTATCTTTGTGTTAAATTATCGTAAAACCGTGGAAACTTTTCGTGTTTTTTAAGTTTCCTGTTTATATTTGCACCCCTATCAGACAATTCTAATGAGGCAACAAATATTGGATAAGGCAACAATCTTATTTCTGGATCTTGGGTTCAAGAGTGTGACCATGGATGATTTGGCCCATGAATTGGGGATTTCGAAAAAGACCATCTACACACATTTTGCCAACAAGACCAAATTGGTCGAAGAATGTACCAAACAATTATTTTGTTGCATTTCAGAGGATATCAATCAAGTATGTTCCTCACAGAAGAACCCTATTGAAGAATTATACGAAATAAAGAAAATCCTGTTGCTACACTTGAAGGATGAGAAGGCCTCGCCCCAATACCAATTACAGAAATACTACCCCAAGATATTTGAAAATATCAAAAGCAAACAATTTGAAATGATGGAGGGCTTTGTATTCAGGAATATCAAGGAGGGAATACGTTTGGGTATTTATCGTAAGAACCTGAACATAGATTTTGTGTCCCGAATTTATTTCTCTGGGGTTACCAGTATAAAAAACCATCGTCTTTTCCCTGTAACAAAATATTCAATGGCAAGTCTAATGGACGACTATTTGGAATACCACCTTAGGGGAATTGTAACCCCCAAGGGACGACAGATCCTAAACACAATAATCAACTCAAATCAAGAATAGATGAGAATCCATTTTTTACTGACCCTTATATTGATACTGTCGGCAAAGGCGCATTCCCAGGAACAGCCACAGCGTTTTTCCTTGGAGGAAGCCATATCCTTTGCCTTGGAAAACAATTATAGTGCAATTAATGCGAACAGGGACGTTTTAGATGCCAAAAAGCAGAAATGGGAGACCATTGCAGATGGCTTGCCCCAGATCAGTGGGACCATTAGTTACCAAAACCAGTTAAAACAACCCGTTTCCCTGATTCCTGCCGAATTTTTAGGGGGGGAAGCAGGCACCTTCCAAGCGATAACGTTCGGTCAGCCCCAACAGGCAACAGCTACAGCTACTCTGCGCCAACAGATATTCGACGGCACTTACATTGTAGGCGTACAGGCAACCAAAACATTCTTGGATTATAGTGCCAACAACAAGGAAAAAACAGATTTGGAAGTGCGCAAGGCCGTAGTGGAGGCCTACGGGAATGTTTTATTGGCACAAGAAAGTGTGGCCATATTGGAAAAGAACCTTGCCACTTTAGGGAAAAACCTCTTTGAAACCACCAAAATATTCGAAAACGGTCTTGGGGAGGAAGAGAGTGTTGAACAATTACAGATTACTTTATCATCGGTGGAAAACCAATTGAAAAATGCCATTCGCCTACAGGATATAACCCTTCAAATGCTGAATCTTTTAATAGGGGTCCCCATTGATTCCCCTACCCAATTGAGTGAGAGTCTGGATGACCTTACACTTAAACAGATAAACTTGGATTTGTTGGAAACCCCTTTCAACCTGGAAAACAATGTGGATTATAAATTGGCAACCAATTTGAGCGAGCAACGATCTCTAGAATTGAAATTGGCCAAAAGCAGGGCCCTTCCCACCTTATACGCTTTTGTAAACTATGGAAGTACATCATATAGCAAGTCCTTTGATTTCTTAAGTGGTACCCCCGACTGGTACAATTCATCCATAATGGGCTTTAATCTGAACATTCCCATCTTTAGCTCCCTAAAAAGAAGTGCCGGTACCCAACGGGCAAAAATAGCCTTGGAAAAAGCAAGGACACAACTTACCGAGGCTGAAGAGCAGATACGCTTACAATTGCAACGGGCAAAAAGCGATTATATCCTGGCCATTGAACAATATAAGACCGCAAAACGGAATCTAGGCTTGGCCGAACGTATTGAAAACAAAAATGAGATAAAATATTTTGAGGGATTGGCAAGTAGCTTCGAACTACGCCAAGCCCAAACCCAATTATATTCGGCGCAGCATGAATATTTACAATCCATGGTCAAGGTAATCAATACCAAGACCGCCCTGGAAACCATCTTAAACAACAAATCATAAGCAAAAGCAACAAACCATGAAACAAATATTTTTTACAATAACCACCCTCTTGTTGGTAATGGCCTGTGGCAATAAGCAAGGACAATCTATTGATGATTTGATCAGCAAAGGTGACTTAAAGGCTATTCGAGCTAAAAAAAGCGAGATATCCGAGCAACAAAGGATTCTAGAGGAAGAGGCTGAAAAACTCGATTCCACTATGGCCGTCCTAATGGATGGAGGAGAGGAGAAACTGCCATTGGTCACGACAATAACAGCGAAAAACCAAAATTTTGTACACTACCTCGAATTGCAGGGGGAAGTGGGAACCAAACAGAATGTGCTGATCTACCCGGAAATGGCCGGCACCTTGGAACGCATATATGTTAAAAAAGGGCAACGGGTATCCAAAGGGCAATTATTGGCTAAAATCGACGATGGTGGATTAAGCAGTCAATTAGAGCAACTAAAGACCCAGGTCAAACTGAACAAGACCACTTTTGAGCGACAAAAAAGGTTGTGGGATCAAAAAATCGGTTCCGAAATACAATACTTACAGGCAAAGACAAATTATGAGGCTTCTGAAAATGTCGTAAAACAGCTTGAAAGTCAACTTGGAAAATCGACAATACATGCCCCGTTTACCGGTATATTGGATGATGTGATCAAAAATCAAGGTACTGTGGTCTCCCCTGGCCCCGGTTCTGAGGTTTTCCGCATCGTAAACCTAAGCAACATGTACATTAAGGTCGATGTACCCGAAACCTATTTAAAACAGATTTCCAAGGGGAAGGAAGCCGTTGTTTACTTTCCGGTATTGGAGGATAGTGTAGTGGCCAAAATACGGGAAACCGGGAATTTCATCAATATGGGCAACCGTTCTTTTAGCATTGAGATTCCTGTCCCCAATAAAAATGGCCTTATCAAACCCAACCTGACCGCAAGGGTAAAACTTAATGACTATACCAATACCAAGGCCATACTTATTCCACAGAGTATCATTTCGGAAAATGCTTCCGGAGAACAATATGCCTATGTATGTTCAGAACCAAACGATAAGAACGAAGCTGTTGTAACACGAAGGATCATAAAGACGGGCAAAACCCAAAACGGATTGATAGAGGTGGTCAGCGGCATAGAAAATGGTGACCAGATCATCGATGAAGGCGCAAGAACGATAAAAAATGGCCAGAAAGTAAAAATCCTTAAATAAAGACCGTTGAACAAATGAGCAAACAGCTGAAAAATACCCAAAAGGAATTTAGACTTTCGTCATGGGCCATCGATAACTCCTCGGTCATTTATGTAATGATCGGTATCTTCTTCTATATTGGGCTCAAATCCTATTTTGCAATGCCAAGGGAGAATTTCCCGGAAGTTGTGGAAACAAAGATCTATATCAGTACCCTTTATCCCGGAAATACCGCCGAGGATATTGAACGGCTGATTACCAACCCTCTCGAAGACCGATTAAAAAATATAAGTAACGTTGTCGAAATCACTTCGACATCACAGGAAGACTATTGTATTATCATTGTTGAATTCGATGAGGAGATTACCGTCGATGCGGCAAAGCAGAAAGTAAAGGACGAGGTTGATGTGGAAAAAGCCGGTGAAGATTGGCCAACCTCCAATAACGTAAAGGTAGACCCCAATGTTTTTGACCTCAACATATCGGAATCCATTCCTATCATGAACGTCAATTTCACGGGGGATTACCCCGTTGAGAAACTAAAGGAATTCGCGGAACACCTACAGGATGAAATCGAGGATTTCCCCGAAATAAAGGAGGCCCGAATACGTGGCGCCCAGGACAAGGAGGTTGAGATTGCTGTTGATATACATAAAATGATGGCTGCGAAAATCAGCTTTCAGGATGTTATAAGCGCCATTGGCAACGGAAACATGACCATGTCGGCAGGCAACTTGAAATCTGGCGACCAACGGCGTACCATTCGTATCATGGGGGAGATAGAAAGCCCCAAAGATTTAGAGAATTTCGTGGTCAAATCGAAAAATGGGGCCGTGTATTTAAAAAACATCGCCACTGTTACATTCAGTGAGGAGGACAAAACCACATATGCCCGGGAATTCGGTAAGAGTGTAGTGATGCTCGACATAACAAAACGAGCAGGGGAAAATGCAATATCCGCGGCCAATAAAATCAGGAAACTTGTAAAGGACCAATTGGAGAACCACTATCCCGCCGATTTGAAGATATCAATCGCGAACGACTCCTCTACCCGTACTTTAAACCAAGTGGATGATCTTGTGAACAATATTATCTTTGGTATTCTACTGGTGGTTACGGTTTTGATGTTCTTCCTAGGGTTCCGAAACGCCCTGTTCGTTGGTTTTGCTATACCCATGTCAATGTTCATGTCGTTTATGATCTTGACCTATCTGGATGTCTTTGTGGATACTATAAGCTTCACCCTGAACACCATGATCCTTTTCGGGATGATTATGGGTCTGGGGATGTTGGTTGACAATGGGATAGTGGTCGTGGAGAACGTGTACCGTCTCATGGACAAAGAAGGTATGTCGCGTATAGAGGCGACCAAAAAAGGCATTGGTGAAATCGCCTACCCTATTATCATCTCTACAGCCACAACAGTTGCCGCTTTTGTGCCATTAGGTCTATGGCCAGGGATTTTTGGCCAGTTCATGATCTATTTCCCCATAACCTTATCGGTGGTCTTGGGGTCATCACTATTCGTGGCCATTTTTATGAACTCCATGTTGGTTTCCCGTTTTATGGAAATCGGTGAAAAAAGACTGTCCCTTAAACAACTTATCAGAATAAGTGTCATTTTGGGTTCCTTCGGAATCTTTATCTTGATCGTAGGTGGTCCTGTACGGGGTTTGGGTTCGTTAATGATATTAACGGCCATTTTGTTCTGGATCTACAAATACATCATTAAGGAAGCTGCCCTGAAATTTCAAGTGGTCATAATGGCCCGGCTCGAGAATATTTACGAGAAACAATTGAAAAACGCACTAAAGGGCAATAATGTGTATTGGTATTTTGGATTGACCTTCTTGGTCTTGGTCATCACTTTCATGCTCTTTAAGATATCCATTGAAAGTGGCAGGACCAAGATCGAATTCTTCCCTGACAATAAACCCAACGAAATATATGCCTATATAGAATACCCACAAGGAACCGCTATCGAAAAGACCAACCAGTTGACCTTGGATATTGAAAAACGGGTCTATGGGGTAATAAACCAGGATAAATACAAAAAAGGGGACTTTAATTTCTTGGTGGAATCGGCAGTGTCCCAAGTGGGGGAAGGGGCAGGCAATCCTTTTACCGATGGTGGTTCTTCTGCCGAAATGCCACATCGCGGGAAGATAACCTTATCAATGCGTGAATACAAATACAGAGGGGGTCTCGATACTGAGGAGCTAAGACAACATATACAGGATGCCCTAAGTGAAATATACCCTGGTGTCGCGATTTCTGTTGAGAAAGATGCCAATGGCCCACCAGCGGGGTATCCTATCAATATTGAATTGGAAGGAAAGGATTATGATGAACTCATAAACACTGCCGAGGATATGCGGAATTTCATCAATAGCAGGAATATTGCCGGAATCGAAGAGTTGAAGATCGATGTAAACAAAGGAAAACCTGCCATGGAGGTAGCCGTTGATCGGGAAAAGGCTGGCGAATTAGGTATATCGGTAGGTCAAGTTGGTTTGCAATTGAGACGTTCCCTGTTCGGTGAAAAAGCAGGGGTCTTTAAAAAAGACGGGGATGACTATGATATAAATGTTCGTTTCAATGAGGACTTACGCTATAACACCAGTGCACTTTTTAACCAGAATATTATTTTCAGGGACCCGGCAGATGGACAGATCAAGGAGATTCCTGTTTCTTCCGTGGCATCGGAGCGAAACACCTCATCGTTCAGTGCCATTAAACATAAGGACAGCAAGCGGGTAGTAACTATCTATTCCCAATTAAAACCGGGGTTCACCGATCCCGGGGCCATCATAGCGGAAATACAGAAAGAGATGAAGAGGTTTAAGAAACTTCCTTCGGACATCAAAATCGACTATACCGGTCAAATCGAGGAACGGAACAAACAAATGCAGTTCTTGGTCGGTGCCTTTTTCTCTGGCCTAGGATTGATCTTATTGATCTTGATCTTCCAATTCAGCGGGATCTCAAAACCGATTATCATCATGATAGCCATATTCCTGAGCCTAATCGGGGTTTTTGGAGGGCTTATGGTAACCGGTAAACCTTTTGTGATCATGATGACCATGATGGGGATTATTTCCTTGGCGGGTATCGTGGTGAACAATGGTGTCGTTCTCCTGGATTACACACAGATCCTGATCGATCGTAAAAAATTGACCTTAGGGATGGGGAATACCGACCTATTATCAAAGGCAGAGGTAACGGAGGCTATAGTAAAAGGAGGAAAAGCAAGATTGCGACCTGTATTATTGACCGCGATCACTACTGTTCTAGGATTGATACCTTTGGCCATTGGACTCAATATAGATTTCTTTTCCCTGTTTACCGAATTCGACCCCAAGATATACATCGGAGGGGATAATGTGGTATTCTGGGGGCCACTGGCATTAACGGTGATCTACGGTTTGATCGTTGCCACATTCCTGACCCTTATTATAGTACCTGTATTGTTCAGTATGGAATATAGGACGAAAATCTGGATAAGGAATTGGCGTAATAAGTCAAAAGCACGATAGGTTTAAACAGCTTTATAAAACAAACAACCTCGACCCAAGGGTATGGGCCATGCCTCGAAAGAACTTTTGTTCTTTCGAGGCAAGTATCGAGGAATCAACCCCTTTTTTATACCATCCATATAAAAATTCGACGATGTCCCCCTCATTAAAAGGACTGATTACCGTAAATGGCCTTATCGTTTTTTGGGGCAAAAGAGTCCCTAAAGCCAAAAAGTATGGCCATTAGGGGGCATCTTCCATATAAAACCCCAATGCACAACCAACAATTCTGGAAAATCGAGGAACTAAAATAGCCTATAATCGCTTATACTTAGTAAATTTGCCCTTTCAAATAAATTCGATAGATGTACAGAAGTCATAACTGCGGGGAATTAAGGGAGTTACATATTGACAAAGAGGTAACGTTGGCCGGATGGGTCCAAAAAACAAGGGACAAAGGTTTTGTGGTCTGGGTAGACCTACGTGACCGTTATGGCATTACCCAATTGATATTTGACGAAGAAAGAACTTCGCAGGAACTTTTGGAACAAGGAAGGAACTTGGGTCGTGAATTTGTCATCCAAGTAAAAGGGACTGTTATCGAAAGGGCTTCAAAAAACACCAATATACCTACGGGTAACATAGAAGTCCTGGTCAAGGAACTTACCATACTAAACACCTCCAAAACACCTCCATTTACTATTGAGGACAAAACGGATGGTGGTGAGGACCTGAGGATGAAGTACCGTTATCTGGATATCCGTAGAAATCCGGTCAAGGAAAACCTTATTTTCAGGAGCAGGGTATCTATGGAAGTGCGTAATTACCTATCAAAAGAAGGTTTTATCGAAGTGGAAACCCCTTATCTTATAAAATCAACTCCAGAGGGTGCCCGTGATTTCGTAGTGCCCAGCCGTATGAACCAAGGGCAATTTTATGCTCTACCACAGTCACCCCAGACTTTCAAACAACTGTTGATGGTCGGTGGCATGGATAAATATTTCCAAATCGTGAAATGCTTTAGGGATGAAGACCTTAGGGCCGACAGACAACCAGAATTCACACAGATAGATTGTGAAATGGCCTTTGTGGAACAAGGGGACATACTCGATGCTTTTGAAGGGTTGACACGACATTTGTTAAAAGAGATAAAAGGGGTGGAAACCTCGAAATTCCCAAGAATGACCTTCGACGAAGCCATGGCCAAGTACGGTAATGACAAGCCGGACATTCGTTTTGGAATGGAGTTTGGCGAATTGAACGCCATAGCACAACATAAGGAATTCAATGTATTCAATACCGCTGAATTGGTGGTAGGCATCGCTGTGCCAGGAGGGGCTTCCTATACCCGGAAGGAAATCGATGCCTTGGTGGAATGGGTACGTCGACCACAGGTGGGTGCCAAAGGTATGGTCTATGTAAAATGCAATGGGGACGGCTCGTTCAAATCATCGGCAGATAAATTTTATGACCAGGAAGACCTAGCCAATTGGGCAAGGGCGACCGGGGCAAAGGCTGGGGATCTGATCTGTGTGCTTTCTGGAGACACAGACCAGACCAGGGCCCAATTAAGTGCCTTGCGTATGGAACTTGCAGAACGTCTTGGACTCCGTAAGAACGATGAGTTCGCACCACTATGGGTCATCGATTTCCCACTATTGGAACTTGATGGGGAAACAGGACGGTACCATGCAATGCACCATCCTTTCACCTCCCCGAAACCTGGGCAGATGGAACTCTTGGAAACCGACCCCGGAAGTGTTAGGGCCAATGCCTATGACCTGGTATTGAACGGGAATGAAATCGGTGGTGGTTCTATTAGAATACACGATAAGGAGATCCAAAGTACCATGTTCAAACACTTGGGCTTTACCCCCGAGGAGGCAAAGGCGCAATTCGGATTCTTGATGGATGCCTTCCAATACGGGGCTCCACCACATGGGGGAATAGCATTTGGGTTAGATCGCTTGGTCTCTATTCTGGGAGGACAGGAAACGATTCGTGATTTTATCGCTTTCCCCAAAAACAATAGTGGAAGGGATGTTATGATCGATGCCCCTGCCGTAATTGACCAATCTCAATTGGAAGAGCTCAATTTATTGATAAATGACAACCAAGACTAACATCCATAAGAAATTAAATGAACTGGAAGCAACCGCCATTTGTGGCAATGACATCAGTTCATCGGTTTTATATGTCTCGGCCTTAGCAATAGCATTTGCGGGCCAATACGCTTGGATTACCTTACTCATTGTATCCGTTGTCCTGTTCTTGTTCAGGAAAATTTACGGGGAAGTTGTTGGTGCCCTCCCCCTTAACGGGGGTACGTACAACGCACTACTTAATACCACAAGTAAGTTCATGGCTTCCTTTGCCGCTACCTTGACCATATTATCCTATATGGCCACAGCGGTTATTTCGGCAAATGAGGCAATGCATTACCTACATCACCTCATACCTTCCATACCCGTGATTATTGCAACCGTATGCCTTTTAAGCGTATTTGCAATATTGGCCATCATCGGTATTACGGAATCTGCCAAAGTAGCAATCGGTATTTTCATCTTCCATCTTGTATCATTAACTGTCCTAACCGTCTTTATCGTTGTGTTCTTGTTTCACAATGGCATAAGTATTTTTATCGATAATTGGAATCTTCCCACAAATGAAAACGGTATTTTAACAGCGATATTCCTAGGGTTCTCCGCCTCAATGTTGGGTGTATCCGGTTTTGAGAGTTCTGCGAATTTTATCGAGGAACAAAAAAAGGGTGTTTTCCCGAAAACACTAAAGAACATGTGGGCCATCGTAAGTATCATAAATCCTTTGATGGCCGTATTCGCCTTGGCCTTGTTCGCCATGCCCGTATTGCAAAGCACTGAGTATCAAAATACCCTTTTGGTAGAGATGGCCTCACATGTCGGCAATGACTGGGTTGCCTCACTGATCTCCATAGATGCTTTCCTGGTATTGAGTGGTGCCGTACTAACAAGTTTCGTTGGGGTTACGGGATTATTGGAAAGAATGACATTGGATAGGATAATGCCACAGTTCCTTTTAAAGAAAAACAGAAAAGGAAGTTCCTATCGTATCATTACCGTGTTCTTTTTGTTAGCAGTTTCCGTGCTTCTAATAACAAAAGGCGAGGTAAAATTGTTGGCAGGGGTGTATACGATATCCTTTTTATCCGTAATGGCCTTATTTGGCATTGGGAATGTTTTGTTGAAAGTCAAAAGGGCAGCCTTGCCAAGACCGGAAAAGGCCTCATGGTTCTCTGTTTTTGTGGGGGTAATCGCAGTGGCCATTGCCTTGGTCGGCAATATCACCATAGAACCCGCAGAAGGTCAGCCCAGTAATCTAGAGGTATTCTTGGATTACTTTATACCGTTTATTGTTTTTATCATTTTCATGTTGAACAGAACATTGGTTCTACGGTTACTTTTGAATTTCATACATTATATATTCGATCCATTGCGTAAATTGGTTTTCAACACGGACAAAATGATCCTATCGTTCATCAATGAGATAAACAATCAGGAGTTTGTCTTTTTTACCAAAGGGGATAGCATAGCCACATTGAACAAGGTAATGCTGTATATCAAGAAGAATGAGCACACCAGAAAAATCAAGATAGTACACGTAAAAAGGGAAGGTGACGAATTACCTAAAAACATTGCTTTTGAAATTGATATATTAGACCGGGAATATCCTGAAATAAAAGTTGAGTTCATTATCGAGAAAGGGGAATTTAGCCCTCAACTGATTCAAAGCCTTTCCAAAAAATGGAATATTCCCGTAAATTTTATGTTTATTGGTTCCCCAAGTGACAAGTTCAACTACAAAGTTGAACAACTCGGGGGAGTTCGATTAATCATTTAACTCCAATGCAGCAAAAAAAGAGATTATTTACCAGATTCCTTATATGGCGGGCCAAGCACATAACTGAACGCCAATTTATATACATCCTGAGTATATTGGTCGGTTTCACTTCGGGGATAGGTGCCGTAATCCTTAAAAACCTGACCCACTTTTACCAACATCTGCTAGAAGGGAGCCTGGTGCGTGACTACCACCTCGCCTTTTACTTTGTCTTTCCACTTATCGGCCTTGTTTTAGTGTATCTGATCATAAAATATGTTATCCGCAACAAAGTAAGCCACGGTATACCATCGACCCTTTATGCGATCTCGAAACGAAAGGGTATAATGAAAAGACACCAGATATTCGGTTCTATATTGACCGCACCACTAACAGTAGGCTTTGGTGGGTCTGTGGGACTCGAAGGGCCTTCCGTAGCAACAGGGGCTGCCATTAGTTCCAATATATCACGCTTGTTCCATATGAACCAATCGGCTCGGAACTTATTGATAGGTTGTGCAGCGGCCGGTGCCCTGTCCTCGATTTTCAAGGCCCCTATCGCAGCGATCATCTTTGCTATTGAAGTCTTTAGCCTGGATCTGACCATAGCGTCCATGATCCCCCTATTGGCAGCATCGATCTCTGCAATAATCACTTCTTATTTTTTTCTAGGGGATGATGTGCTGTTGCCATTTAAGATTGAAGATAACTTCAAGATATCGGATGTTCCTTTTTTCATTGTCCTAGGGCTTATCGCAGGTATTACCTCGATGTATTTTACCGAGATATATACCAGGGTACAGAATTTTTTCGATAAGCTGGGCTCCCCAGGTAAGCGTTTGCTTATAGGGGGTATAAGTATCGGGATCCTAGTGTACTTTATACCCCCGTTATATGGGGAGGGTTTCGATGTTATAAACAATTTGGTAAAGGGACACCATGGGAACTTTCTAAAAGACAACATCTTTAACCTGGACATTACCAATGTTTGGGTATTGATCATGCTGTTGGGTGGATTGGTGGTTTTTAAGATCTTCGCGACCTCTATTACCTTCGGGGCCGGTGGTGTCGGTGGTATTTTCGCCCCTACGCTCTTTATGGGCAGTATAATGGGTAATTGTATCGCCAAGATCATAAATAATATCGGTTTCTTCAACCTCAAGGTCTCCGAGAGTAATTTTACGTTGGTAGGTATGGCAGGACTAATGGCCGGTGTCCTGCATGCGCCCTTGACGGCCATTTTCCTTATTGCGGAAGTAACTGGGGGCTATGAGCTTTTTATCCCCTTAATGATAACATCGGCCATATCATATTCAATCGCAAAATATGTACATCCCCATTCGGTCTACAGCATGCAACTAGGACGAAAAGGTGAATTGATAACGCACGACAAAGACCATGCTGTCCTTACCCTTATGGATATTGACAAGGTCATAGAGAATAACTTTGTGACCATACACCCTGAAATGACCTTGGGCGATATCGTACACAAAGCGGTCGTAAAGTCGAGCCGTAACATTTTCCCTGTACTGAATGAAAAGGATGGGAAATTATTGGGGATCATCCTTCTGGATGATATTCGTCCGGTCATGTTCAACCAAACACTTTATGACAAGGTCATTGCCAATGATGTTATGCATTCGCCCCCGGCGATCATTAAATTGGAAAAGGATAAAATGACCGACATCATGGATAAATTCCAAAACAGTGGTGCCTGGAACCTGCCCGTACTCAAAAATGGTAAATATGTTGGGTTTATAACCAAATCGAAACTACTGACCGCATATCGGAGAAAGTTGATTAGTTTTACCAAATGAAATATTTCATTATCCTTATCGTCATCGCCTCACTGGGCTGTATTATCTACGGGTTCAGTATTCATGGGGAACAAGTTTCCTTAGGCAATAAATACATCGGTTTCGGTACCGTTGGTATCTTCTTATTGGCAATGCCCTTATTTCTTTACAAGGAAAGCCGAGGGAAAAAAATGAAAGATTATATGCTGACCGAGGAAAACATCAAGAAAATGCGTGGTGAAGATCCTGAAAACCAATGACGATCGTTGGTGGACCAGCATTCAACAGGATCTGTTCCTTACCTTGGAAATTCGGTTTGATCCAGGTTTCTGCGTTCTATAAAAAACCTTTTCAATAAATCCGAGGCCTCCTTTTCCAAGACCCCCCCTTTGATCTTGGTCTTCGGATGCAATTTTGTCCCCATGGCCTTATAACCTCGCCGGGGATCCCCAGCTGCATACACGATTTTCGATATTTGGCTCCAATACAATGCCCCTGCACACATCTGACAGGGTTCCAAGGTGATATACATGGTACAATCCTGAAGGTATTTTCCACCGATAAAACTTGCTGCCGCTGTAATAGCCTGCATTTCGGCATGGGCCGTAACATCGTTCAGTTGTTCTGTTAAATTATGGGCCCTGGCAATAATCCTATCATTCACCACAACGATCGCCCCAATGGGCACCTCCCCTTTTTCATAGGCCATCTCTGCTTCTTGCAGTGCCTTTTTCATATAATAGTTATCATCAAAAAGTAATTCCATAATATCAAAAATACACTTTTGGGTGTACAGAAAACAATTGTCACGTATGATTTTCCCGTACATTTGTCATCTACCATGAAACTACTGGACAAAATACAACTCCCTAAGGACCTTCGTCAATTAAAAAAAGACGAGCTGCCCCAACTTGCGAATGAACTGCGGAAATTCATCATCGACATTGTCTCGGTCAAGGAAGGACATTTAGGGGCCAGCCTAGGTGTGGTAGAACTCACGATAGCGCTCCATTACATATTCGATACGCCCAAGGATAAACTGGTATGGGATGTAGGCCACCAAGCTTATGGCCATAAAATACTTACGGGACGAAAGGATGTTTTTACCACAAACCGACAACTGGGAGGTATTAGTGGCTTTCCGAACAGAAAGGAAAGCGAATACGATGATTTTGGGACAGGACATAGTTCCACAGCCATTTCCGCTGTTTTAGGTATGGCTATCGCCTCTAAATTGAAGGGTGGTACACACCGCAACCATATTGCTGTAGTCGGTGATGCTTCGATTGCAAGCGGAATGGCTTTCGAAGGGTTAAACCATGCCGGGGTCACCAATGCCAATATATTGGTTGTACTCAATGACAATGCGATAGGTATTGATCCAAGTGTAGGTGCACTTAAAAAATATTTGACCAATGTTAAAAAGGGGGCTTCCAAGGATGAGAATATCTTCGAATGCCTGAATTTTGACTATTCCGGCCCTATCGATGGCCATGACCTCAACCGTTTATTGGAGGAACTCGAGCATCTGAGGTCCGTACCAGGCCCTAAACTATTGCATGTGATCACCACCAAGGGCAAAGGGTTACAGAAAGCGGAAGAAAATCAGGTCATCTACCATGCCCCTGGAAAGTTTGACAGACTTACCGGGGAGCTCCAGAAAAAGACCGATGGGAAACTCCCGCCAAAATACCAAGACGTTTTTGGCCATACGTTGGTGGAACTTGCCAGGGAAAACAAGGACATAGTAGGCATAACACCTGCCATGCCCACAGGTAGTTCCTTGAAATTCCTAATGAATGAAATCCCGGACAGGGCTTTTGATGTAGGTATAGCCGAACAGCATGCCGTTACCCTGGCCGCTGGTATGGCAATCCAAGGACTGGTTCCCTTTTGTAATGTATATTCCACTTTTTCACAAAGGGCCTATGACCAGATCATACATGATGTTGCCTTACAGGAATTACCTGTGATCCTTTGTTTGGACAGGGCCGGACTGGTAGGACAGGATGGGGCCACCCATCATGGGGTTTTTGATATTGCCTATCTGAACTGTATTCCCAATTTGATTGTTTTTTCGCCCATGGATGAGCGTGAGTTACGAAACATCATGTATTCGGCCCAATTGGGACTTGGCCGACCCATCGCTATCAGGTATCCAAGAGGTCGTGGTGTAACCATGGACTGGCGGACCCCTTTTCAAAAGATTGAAATCGGGGTTTCCGAAGAAGTGAGAAAAGGCACGGAAATTGCAGTGCTTTCCGTCGGCCACATAGGCAATTTGGTAAAAAAAATAATTGCCGAACTACCGGATCCGGAAAAAATAGGGCATTACAATATGCGCTTTATCAAACCTATGGACAAAAAACGGCTTCACTATATTTTTAGCCATTATTCCCGTATAATAACCATAGAGGACGGCTGTAAAATAGGTGGGTTCGGTAGTTCTGTTGTTGGTTTCGCCAATGAAAACGACTATTTGGCCAAAGTCGATATCCTAGGTATCGATGATAGATTCATTGAACATGGCACTGTTGAACAGCTTCAAGGGATAGCAGGCATAGATGGTGCTTCAATCAAAAAACATATCAATGGAATCCTTAATGAATTATAACATTTTGCGAAAGTTGTTTCATGTATTTGTATTCTCCATATACTGCATATCGGCATATGGCCAGGATTCCATCCCAAAAAACAGCACTTTGGATACAACGGCCATTGATACAGTGGTTATTAGAAGGACGTTGGTCAAGATCAAATATGTGCCAAGGGGTGTCAATCTTACAAACCCGGTAATCAGTTTCAATAAAACAAAACCATTACATAACAAACCAAAAAAATTCAGGGTACCATCTTTTTGGACCAAAATAAATCGGTTCGGTATAAATTTAAGCGAGGTTGTCTTTGTAAATTGGAACGCTGGTGGGCAGAATTCCGTCTCAGGATCGGGCAATTTACGTTTTGAACGAAACTATAAATTCAGATACATTAAATGGGACAATTATCTTGAGCTTCGATATGGATTGAACGCCCAAGAAGGCAGAAAGCTAAGAAAGACAGATGATGCCATTAAAATAGGTTCTACTTTTGGGTATCGTCGCGACACCATCACCAATTGGTATTATTCGGTAAAGGCCAATTTCAACTCCCAATTTTCGAACGGTTATAAATATCCGAACCGTTCCAATCCCATTTCTAGATTTATGGCACCAGGTTATTTCTTTTTTGGTGCGGGTACATCGTTCATCACCGAAAACCAAAAATTCAATCTTTATATTTCCCCATTGACCCAAAAGGCCACTTTTGTATTGGACGAGGAATTGTCCAACAACGGTGCATTCGGTGTTAAAAAAGCAGTTTTGGACGCTGACAACAATGTCATTACCCCTGGGAAAAACTCCTTTATTGAATTAGGGTTTCTTATTACCAACAAATGGGAGACCGATATTGCCAAAAACGTTGGCCTACAGCATGACTTGAGTTTGTACACCGATTATCTCTCGAGTTTCGGGAATATCGATGTCAACTGGGAATTAAACCTGAATTTAAAGGTGAACAAATCGATAATCACGAATATTGGCACGCAACTCATCTATGATGATGACATTCTTTTTGATCGTATCGTGGATGCCAGTGGCAATGAGACCCGAGCTGGAAGACCAAAAACACAGTTCAAGCAATCTTTGGGAATCGGGCTCACCTATAAATTCTAAAGTTGTTTCCCCATGATCTTATTATGCATGTGGACGGCGGCACTATCAGACAAGCTCGCTACATAACAACAGGCATTCAATAAGACCTCATAGATGGGTTTATCGGTTTGCCGATAAAATCCAGGCAACATACTTGTCACGAGTCTATCATAATTGGAGGCCTTGCCCTTATTGGCCCTGATCAGGGCAGTGGTATAGATATCCAATAGGTCCGAGATGATCTTATAGCCGGCGATTTCCTTTTCGATCACTTCCTGTGATCTATAGACCTTGTTCACACTCAATGCTATGATATCGTCTATCTGTGCGGTGTACTTGCTTTTGTCCAAAAGGGCCACATCAAAAGTACCTGCTAAGATGTCCTCTTCGTTTTCAACGAATACATCTATTGCATCACTGATCAAGGTACTTATGGCCAATGCCCGCAAGTAACTTAGCCGATCCTCCTTATAGGCCAACTTATTATACTTTTTGGTGTTTATTCGGTCCTTCACCAATTTTATCAAATATTCTAGCGCATAATCCTCTGGAATCAAGCCTAGATTGATCCCATCCTCGAAATCTATGATAGTATAGCAGATATCATCGGCCGCCTCTACCAAAAAGGTCAAGGGATGCCTCGAAAATGAAATATCATTCCCCTTTCTGGTCTGATTGAGCCCCAGTTCTTCCGCAATGGACAGGAAAATCTGTTTTTCAGATTGGAAAAAACCGAATTTTTTGTCCGCAATGTGTCTGGTCGGTTTTTTTGGCAGTGATTCTTTGGGATATTTCATAAATGCCCCAAGGGTAGCGTAACTTAACCTAAGCCCCCCTTCAACCCCCTCACGTGATTCGGACAGCAATCTGAAACCATTTGCATTACCCTCGAAATCGGTAATGTCCCGATATTCCTTTTCCGATAAAATTGATTTGTACTGCAACCCATTTCCGGTTTTAAAATATTCGCCAATAGCCTTTTCCCCACTATGTCCGAAAGGTGGGTTGCCAATGTCATGGGCCAGGGCAGCGGCAGCAACTATAGCACCAAAATCATTGAACTGGTAACCATGGGTCCCTTTTAGCTGTGGATGTTTCTCCAAGATCCTTTTCCCGGCCAACCTACCTAGACTACGCCCCACCACTGATACTTCGAGACTATGGGTAAGTCTCGTATGTACAAAGTCGGTTTTGGAAAGCGGTATGACCTGGGTCTTGTCCTGTAGACTTCTAAATGCCGATGAGAAAATAACACGGTCATAATCGACCTCAAAACCCAAACGGGTCTCATCCTGTTCCTTTCGTAATCTTTTACCAACATCGCCATAGCGACGTAAAGAGAGTAGTTCTTCCCAATTCATCTTATACGGATAATTATCGGCAAGATACGTTTTTTTGAAAGTTCCCATGTGGTCAGCGCCACAACTGTTCTCTTAATATTTGGTTAACCTAGTAACCTTTATATAACTCTAACATGCCCAATATTTAACATAGGGCTAACCCAACCTTTACATACCCATGGTTTATTTGCAACGGTATTTAATTTAACAATAGAGGAAACAAAGCATGGGAAAAATTCTTTTTAGTCTGTTTTTATTGACCGGTACGTATTTAAGCGCACAGGAGACAGGTAGTATTGCCGGTAATATTACCGACGTCGAAGTGAACAATGAACCACTGCCTTTTGCCAATGTTGTTATTAAAGAAACGACTAGGGGGACTACTTCGGGTTTTAACGGACATTACGAGATTCCAAATCTAGAACCGGGTATCTATACGGTGGTCTTTAGTTTTATAGGATATGAAACCGTAGAGATTACGGAGGTAAAGGTCGAAGCCGGGAAAATTTCCACTATAAATGTACCGATGGTAACCACTGGTTCGGCCTTGGAAGAGGTAATTGTAACTAGGGTAGCCCGAAAAGATTCGGAAACAGCCCTTTTGGTCAATCAGAAAAAAGCTGTCAAGATCAAAGAAAGTATTGGCGCTGTGGAACTTGGTAAAATAGGGGTTTCCGATGTTGCATCGGCAACTACCAAAATATCGGGGGTATCCAGTAGTGAGGCCACAGGGGATGTTTTTGTACGAGGCCTTGGGGATCGCTACCTATCAACGACACTGAACGGACTAACCGTGCCTTCAGATGATGTTGAAAAGAAGAATATTGACCTATCCCTATTTCCTGTTAGGGTAATACGGAATGTCAGCATCAGCAAAACATATGCGGCACAGTCTTCTGCCGATCAATCCTCAGGAACCATAAACATTAGTTCCAGGGAACTTGTCGGATCTTCGGAGTTGGGGGCCAATCTTTCTACAGGAATCAATTCCAACGTAGCCAAGAATGGGGTCTATGACAATTTTAAGATTTCCCCCAATTTAAGCGATGTTACGTTTGGCATTTACAACTCCAACAAAACCACGCAACAACAGATCACCCAACAAGGGTGGAATACGAGAACACAGGAAAACCCTACGGACTATTCCTTTTCCGTAATCGCAGGCAAACGAATAAAGGATAGGCTTTCCATTTTTTTCACAGGTTCACACTCGAGGTCTTATGAATATCAAAAAGGCCTTTTTCGTCAGTTCAGGTCTAACTTCGTAGATGATACCATAACAGACGCTACGACATATCGAAATAAAATCGTTAATACAGCCCTGTTGGATATGACGTTCTTCATGAATGACAGGAACAAGATCAAATCAAGTACATTCTTCGTAAACAAATTAAATGAATCTGTTTTTGAGGGAGGTCGAAATGGTGAGGCTACCATCTTTGAGGAAACCGCTCCTGCCGAAGGTCTATTCCAGTTTGTCAGGGACCAGAACACCAAACAAACACGCTTGCTGGTGACACAGCTTCTAGGCTTCCATAAAATCGGTGGACATAACATGATTGAATGGGGAGGTGGCTACAACATACTCAATGCCGATGAACCCAACAGGATCAGGAATGAGGTTAACTGGGACCCCAATAACGTAGAGCCCGACTTTGATGTCCAACTAGGTAGGAACGGAGGGTTTCAGCAAAGAAAATCGAGCCAACTTATTGAGGATATTGAATATAACGGCTATATAAAAAATGTCATTGATATTATTGAGGAGAGTGACAAAAATGAGCATTTCAAGATAGAATTGGGTATATCCTATAGGAACAAACAACGGGATTTCAGTTCAGAGTTCGTAGGTGTCGAGGAAACTTCGACCAACATATTAAACCCTTCCTCTATTGATAACATTGGTAGTATTTTTCAGCAATCCAATTTTGACAACAACTTGCTCGAGCTAAATTTATTGGGGTCCAATGCCAATGACGAACGTAAGGATATCTATACTGGGGAATTGGACTCAAAGGCTGCATTTGCCGATTTCAATGTAAATCTACAGAAATGGAATTTCAATGCCGGACTTCGCTTCCAAAAAGATAAGATCAGCGTTAATTACGATATAGGGAATTTATTCCCTAGAGAAGGGAAGAGTTTTCAAGAATACAACAATCTTTATCCCAGCCTTAACGTAAAATATACGATCAACGAGCTACATGCATTAAGATTTGCCGCAAGTAAGACCTTGACATTACCTGAGTTCAAGGAAGTGTCCCCTTTCGAATACGTTTCGCCAACTAGCCAGATCATTCGTGGTAACTTGGACCTTAGGGCTTCGAAGAACCTGAACTACGACCTTAAATGGGAATATTTCCCCTCTCACAGCCAATTGGTTTCCATAGCAGCTTTTTACAAGGATATCTCTGACCCTATCAACAAAGTAAGGGATAGGGGTTCCGCTGGAGTGTTCTCATACTTCAACTCTGCCGAAAAAGCGGAAGTATTCGGCCTTGAAGCCGAAACCAAAATCAACTTGATCAAACCCACCCTCAATGAAAAGGATAGTGCCATAAGTCACCATAAGCTGAATATGGTATTGAATGTGACACGTATGTGGCATTCACAGGACCTAAAGGAAACTTACAAGGAAGATGGAACGTTATTGAGGACCTTCAGGTACAAGGGTATTGAAAAAACATCCTTGCAAGGTGCCTCTGACTGGATTTTCAACACTAGCCTTAATTACAATACAATAGGCGAAAATAAATTCTCCGCCTCCCTAAATGCCAACTATGCCTCGGACAAGATCTATGCCTTGGGTGTCCCTACCGATCAATCCAATAGGGATATGTTCTATGATGATGCCATTATAGAAAAAGGATTTGTAGTACTCAATGCGGTCGTTAGTAAAACAATCGCCAAAAAATGGAAAATAACCCTAGTTGGGAAAAACCTTTTAAACCCGGAGATAAGACAGACACAGCGCATTTTGAGAAATGTTTCCGAAATAGCCACGGACCCTACCGCAAAGAGGGTCGAGACTGATGAAACGGTAAGTTCCTATACCACGGGTGCTGGACTAAGTTTAGGCCTGGGCTATCGTTTTTAATCAAACAACAATAAACAATAATAAATTCTAAACTAAATAGTATGAAAATCTTAAGATCAACACTCGGTCTATTAACCATTGCCTCCTTGTTCTTTGCAAGTTGTAGTAGTGATGATGGAGGTCCCGACCCACAACCTGATGCTACATGTAGCGATGGTAAAATGAATGGGGATGAAACCGGGATCGATTGCGGTGGTTCATGTGCCTCCTGTGAGAACATAGACCTTACAGGCTTATTGACCGAGGACAGAACTTTGGATGCCGATAAGTCATACACGCTTACAACAACCTTCAGTGTTGAACCTGGAGCTACCCTTACCATCCCTGCAGGGACCAAGATAACCGCGACCGTAGAAAGTGGTGATGAGACAAGTACGTATATCGTTGTCCAGAAAGGAGCT